>Ga0307516_10001495_pt1 | contig 32198 bp, 38 predicted proteins | sample 19_EM_MG_FD_203310 | JGI IMG/M metagenome (GOLD analysis project Ga0307516, IMG submission 203310) | Populus trichocarpa ectomycorrhiza microbial communities from riparian zone in the Pacific Northwest, United States - 19_EM | ecosystem: Host-associated > Plants > Roots > Unclassified | place...
GCCCGCTTGTCGAAGCACTCGCCCCACTCCATTTTCTCCGTCTCCGGTCCCCGCTTGTCGAAGTACTCGCCCGACTCCATCTCCTCCGTCTCCGGCGCCCGCTTGTCGAAGCGTTCGCCCGACTCCGTCTCCTCCGTCTCCGGTCCCCGCGTGTCGAAGCACTCGCCCGACTCCGTCTCCTCTGTCTCCGGTGCCCGCTTGCTGAAGCGCTAGCCCGACTCTGTCTCCTCCGTCTCCGGCACCCGCTAGTCGAAACGTTCGCCCAACTCCGTCTCCTCCGTCTCCGGTCCCCCCGTGTCGAAGCACTCGCCCGACTCCGTCTCCTTCGTCTCCGGCGTCCAGTTGTCGAAGCGCCCGCCCGTCTCCTCCATCTTCGGTGTCCGCTTGTCAAAACGCTCGCCCGTTTCCTCCGTCTGCGGCGTCTTTTTGTCGGTGCTCGTCCGACTGCGTATCCGCCGAGCGAGCCGACAAGCAATGCGTCATGTGGGGTAACGGGTGAGTCGCCTGTGAGCGGAGGGAACGAACAAGCCGAGAAGCTGTCACGGCGCAGACCTTGAGTTTAGAATGGCGCGACGCTCAATCTGAAGCGTCTCTGCGTTTGGATGGTTTTGGTCTGGAACAGCGTGTCATGCAAGCAGTCCGTACAGCTGCTGTTGAGCAGGGAGAATAAATGATGAGCGATTGATCCCGGTTGACTGCAGATTCCTTCAGGTTCGACTAATCGGCACCATCCAGATAGCGGTCCTCCCACTCGATATATTCAGGTCCATCCGAGACTTCATACCGTATTATCTCACTTAAGAGGTAAACATCTAAGCGACGTTAGCCGCATGCAAACGCGCCCTAGCCCGCATATGGACTAGCGCGGAGAGCGCTGGACAACGTCATGTGATGAATATGCGCCCGTGAGGACACGTTACTGGTACGAATGTCGAGATTGTATGATGTGAAGAACCCCAACGGTTATGCGACAGCTTGCCTCACCGCCTTGTACAACTGGCAGTCATGCCCTCCGTCCTGGACAACCCCATACAAACGGGCGCGCCCGTAGACGAACTCTCTGCTATCTTCTCGGAAATATCCTTACTCGTCAATGACACACCTCGCACACCCCTCCGTTCACCAGCAAAACCCAAACCGCGTCCCGGTCCACGTAAACAACCAGTAGCAGCAGTCTCTCGTTGGATCCCTTCACTGACCGCTACACCCTCGAGAGCCAAATGTGGTAGAACGGTTGAGTTTAAACTTGGCGTTTTATCGTGGGCCCACCATACTGAAGTGGACAACGCTAATGGTGGAACCAGAAAACCTACAATTGAGGAGATCCGGCATAGATTCGGTCTCAAGCATGCGAATCAGATATCAAAATGGAGAAAGGTACAGTGCCAAACTCTTGCTGCAAAATTCAGTACTTGACTTACAGCTAATTCTTCCACTTATACAGGAGGAGGCCACACTGCTTCGGGCTTATGGAAAAACGCAACGAATACAACGTGGTGCTGCACGGTGGAAAGAACTCGAGAAAGAACTCGTTACGGCCTTTGCAGAAAGAAGCAGAGCTGGTCATATAGTACGTTGTGGATGGTTTGAGTGTACCGCCAAGAGGCTATTCGTGGAGATATACCCCGATTCGTTCGTCGAATTCCGATTCTCCCAGCGTTGGTTTAATCGCTTCCTATCTCGTAATAAGATTACTCTTCATATCATTACCAACAAAGCACAAGAGACACCGGCAGAATGCTTTACGATTATCATCAACTTCCAAGGCTTCAACCGGAGAAACTCGCAACTATGGGATGGCAGTGAAGATATCCCATTGGGAGTTCTTAGTGTCGGTCGGTACCTACTCTGAAATATCATCAATATGGACCAGACACCGTTACCGTGGGAATATTTGGAAGGAAGGACCTACAGGTTCAAGGGGAACCAGACAGTGTGGGCGAAGAGCCGGAAGTCTGGCTGGGGTAAACGACATACAAGCCAACTTACAATCTTTGCCGACGGCATTGCCAGAGTGAAGTCCCTGATGATCTTGCGTGGAGGAAGCAAAAGCAAGAGCACTGCAAGGAAACGAGAAGCACGGTGATACGACCCCAGGGTTGTTGTTCGGTTCAACAAGAAGGCTTATGCGAATACCGACATAATTCTTTTTTGGCTTCAAGAGCTTCTTCTGCCAGTCCTTGGCACCCGCCCAACCCTACTCGTTATGGATCTCTTTCACTCTCGTCGGTCAGATCCTGTATGGGTGTGCCTAAAGGATAATGACATCTCCCTTTCGTTAGTACCAGGTGGCTGTACGGGCCTTCTGCAGCCTCTCGATGTCTCCGTTAACCAGCCATTCAAAGATATATTAAAGGACGAGATCGATAAGGATTTCGAGCACCAAGAGCTACATAACAAAGAGATTGCTACTAGCAGCAGTGCTATTGGGGAGATGAGAGTCATGATGACTCGCTGTGTTGCAGAGGCGTGGGAGATCTTTTGTCGATACAAGACAGATGTTGTAATTTGAAGCTTCTGCTGTTTTGGCATTGCACTGCCAATTGATGGATCTTGCGACGAAGAATTATCAATTAAAGGCTTGGAAACAACATCGCTCGTCGCGGCTCTGAAGGATTGGAAGACTCAAGGTGTGACTGTTGACAACCCATCCGACAGTGGAGACCATAGCGATTCCAACTCCAGTGGTCCTGATGAGGATCTACTGGAAGATTTCACAGTTTCCGGTCCGGCGCCACCCCTACGAGGCCAAAAATCCCGCATGCAATGCCGTACCAGAGGGGCAGTGCGGGGCACTCGGCAGAAAGTTGTGAACCACGACATATTGTCGGACTTGGAAGATAAATCCCCACACCCAAGGACCAGTAATTCTACAAGGAAAGGCCATCTGCGAGCTGGAAGGCAGGGGAAATGCGGCCGTGGGGAAATACAGCCTTCAGGTGTTGCTCTCCTTCCGGTGTCTGCAGGTAAACAAGACTGACTAGGGATCAGAAGTTGTGGTACCAGCACTCAGGAGAAGTACAAGGAAGAAACCTGAGAGTAATTATGTTGTTGCTTTCCCTGCCATTACCGATGCTGAGGACGATGAGGATGATGGTAGTGAGTACGGCTTTGGCTGGGAGGAAAAGGGGCATTGACGGCAGTTCGTGTAGATAATGAAGTAATTGGTGTAAAAACCCCTACTGGGCCACAGCCGCCTTTTGATATTGCGCTAGTCCATAACGCCCTAGCGCGCAGCTAGTGGCGCGGCTGGTGGCGCTTAGAGTTTACCTCTTAAGTGAGATAATACGGTAGATACTCCCAGGTTCTTGCTCATCCAAATCAACTTCCGGTGGCACTACTGAATGTGGGGGAATCCAGTCATATATACCTCGAGGAATATGACACATAGGTAGCTGGTTGCCAGCGGATAGATAGTGATTCAAGGTATCTCGGAGAAAGATATAGGCAACACGGTGGATTGCGACAGGTGGTTCGCCAATAACTGTAATCCACAACCATCCCGGAACGAAACTCAACGCCTAATTGTGCCAAGACTTTCGCCCCACCTCACCAAAACCGAGCGATACTTTTGCTTTATCAGACTCGCAACGTCTGGTGACGCGACCCTATCGACCATAGCAGCCCTGGTTGTGACTGCTGAGGGCGATCTGAGTGAGGGTGCTCTATTGAGGGAACTCGTGGAGAACACAGGTAGCTACAGGGAGGAAGAGATGGAGGACACAGGAAGTGAGAGCAGCGGCCTTTCAGAGCTGGAAAGTGAGGAGGAGGAGAAGGAGTGGGACCAAAAGGACAGTGGCAGGCCCAACTTCAAGCATGCTGCCCCTGGCGCAGAGTAACAGAAGCAGAGCACGTCGGATTTCTTCCGACATGGCAATGGCGCCGGCTGGCACAATGATGATTCCTCGTTTTTCGCGACTCTGGGCAAACAGTGTTGGAAATGCTTCTCGCGCGTCGTCTAGATTTGGCGCCTATGCCTCAGAGTTTGTTGAGGACTGAGTTTGTTGAGGACACGATTGCAAGCGGGGAAGTGTGAGCGGAGGATCTTTGTTCGGCAGGTTCTTTCACTTCTTCTTTTCTTCTAGACAATCGAATAGAACAACGAAGTTGTGAACCACTCGAAATACCAGAATCCATACGCCTCGTGTTTTCACATCTCATACAGCCTTCAGACTCATCGAACTCCAATCACTCATTTCTATCCTAATCGCTAATCGGTATTCTTTCAACAGGTTATGAGCCCGGTGCCGTAACCGTCACGCAGAATAATCGAACGATCGATCGACCGATAAAACCGAATACTCCGTCACCTTCCCTCTCCTCCTCTCCGATACAAAAGATCAGAAGAACCGATCAAGATATCCTCGACCCCACCCCATCAAATCATCATGTCCTCGACCGACACTGCCACGAACGAGAAGGTCTTCAAGCATCCGCTTGGCACCATTACCCTTCTCAACGATACGAACTATGCCAGCTGGAAGGCAGACTGCGAACAAGTTCTTCATGGAATCAAGGCTTGGAGAATTGTCATGGGAGAAGAAGGAGAAACTGAGAACCCCGAAGGAATGACCAAGGCTGCCATTCATGGGCGCAGGGCCTATGAGGATTATACCACAAGAAGAGCTCAGGCCGGTGCCATTATCTACGGATCGTGCAGTCCCGAAGTCAAGACCCACCTAGATCAGGTTCGGGATCCAGCGAGGATGTGGGAAATATTGACAGAGCAGATGGAGACGGCAAACACAACGGTCGGCCGTCTGACACTCTTCCGGCAATTCTGCCTACTGTGTCCGGTTCCAGGACAGCCAATTAGTTCCTACTTTTCGCAACTGCTAAACATCACAAATCAACTTGCGGGTACTCCGGAAGCCGTTCCTGACATGGTCCTGAAAAACCACATTTTCACAACTCTTCCTGAAATGTTTAAAATCAGCATCAAGGTCCTGCAATCCCGAGCAGATGTCACGATCCGCCAAATCATGAGCGATCTGAAGTAGTGCGAACAGAATGAAGCCCTGGCCACGAAGCCAGATGCTGTCTCAGAAGCTCTGTACTCTCAGCAAGGAGGAAGAGGTGGTGGCCGAGGGGGTCGAGGAGGACGTGGAACCATTCGAGGAGGAAGAGGACGTGGAGGCCCCCCAAGGTGGTGCAGCTAGTGCAGCTCCAGCAGCCACAACTTTGACAACTGTTGGAAGAAAGACAGTAACAACAAACGGCCACGAGGAGGTGATCAAGAAAGCAGAGACTGCTACGAATGTGGAGAAGTAGGACACCTCAAGAGAGATTGTCCAAAGCGACGAAATGGAAGCGGAAATGGTAACAGAAATGGGAGCGGAAATGGAAATGGAAGTGGAGATGGAAACGGTAGCGGATTCTACGGCCATGGAACCGCTTCTGGAAATGGAGACGGATTCTATGGCCAAGGCCAAGACCAAGGAACCAGTCACAGGAACGGAAGTGGATTCCATGGCCAAGGTTATGGAACTGGTCCTGGAAATGGAAACTGATACTATGGTCAACGCCAGCGAGGAAATCCTGGATCTGGAGGCCAAGGATTCGGTCAAGGAAACGGACACTACGACAGAAGCTGCTTGGAAATGGCTCCAACAATCCGCAATGACTTGCGGGGTCGATCTCCCTCGATTCGGAGGTGATGGTCGCTTCAAGGTCATCAATGAACCCGAGGCTTGGGATCTGGGCCATTGACTCTGGAGCCTCCCACAACTACTGCAATGATCTTATGGAATTCAAGAAGGATTCGATTACCGAAGCCAATATGATCATCAAGCTGGGGGACAAGAAGCAGGTGCACACCAGGAAGAAGGGGATGGTACAATTGAATGGGGTATGTATTGAGGCATTCTTTGTACCAGAATTTCGAATATCTCTTCTTTCCGTCAGCCAGCTAGACTCCCAAGGCCTTACGGCGAGATTCAAGGACGGAATGTGTACAATAATCGACCAGTACGGCAACAACCCTGAGGGTGCTACCCTCGATCGTGGCCTATACATTCTCCCACGACTAGGATTCGCCCACACCTCCTCAACAGCAACCCCTCCACGACTCGGATCCGTTCGCGCCTCACGCAAATCAGATTCGATTGAAGTGTGGCACCGGCGACTCGCACATCTCAACTACGCAGACCTGAAGCTCATCCTGGATTCGGATGAGAAGATCAAGACCCCGTGGGAAACACCGAGATTGTGCCAAACCTGTGTCGAAACGAAGCAACAACAACTTGTGATCCGAACAAAGTCATCCCGCTCCTCAATCCCCTTCGAGCTCATACACTCTGATCTGTGTGGCCCTATGAAACACAGTATCGGAGGTGCCCAGTTCTACATCATCTACATTGATGACTGCACACGCTACACTGAGGTATACTTCCTTATTACAAAATCGGCAGACGAAATATCGGCCAAGTTTCAAGTGTATCTGGCATGGGTCAAGGCGCGTGGGTTTGAGATCAAGCGGTTTCAATGCGATAATGGATCCGGCGAATATAACAATTCTCGGTTCCTGGGAATATTGGGGGAAAGTGGAATCACCTACGAACCGTCACCGCCATACACACAGCACAAGAATGGTATTGCCAAGAGAATGATTCGCACACTCAACACGAAGGCAAGAAGTATGATGCAGGATGCCGATGTGCCAATACAATTCTGGCCCGAAGCTGTTCGAACATCTTGTTACCTCCACAGAAGATCTCCCACCTCAAGCCTGGCCGGAAACCGCTTACCATACGAGGCACTGTTTGGAACCATTCCACAGATCAAACACCTCAGACGATTTGGCTGCAAAGTATTCAAGCACATCCCACCTGCACAACGAACTGAGAAAAAGTTCGGAAGCCGCTCAAACACCTGCATGATGTTGGGATATGTGCATGATACCACAAAAATTTGGCGAATTTGGGACTTTAAGTCCGGAAGAAGTGGTGGGAGAGCTGTGGAATGCTCAAGCCTGATATTCCAAGAAGAAGAAAATGCGCATGGAAAAGGCGCGGAAGAAGAAAAGGAAACAGTGTTTCCTGAGCAGACAGAGAGAAACTATGAAATTGTTGAAGATCATCCGGACCCACAAGGTAAGTGGAAAAGAAGAAAGAAATCAATAAGCTGTCCTCACTCCCGTTCCCCCCCTTCCAGCAGACACTGCTTGGAGAAGATGATACCAAAGAAAATCCTATCTATAAGACAGGGTGGAATATTGCCTGTCGGGAAAGATAGTTGGAAACAAGCCTATAGGGAGAGGCAGAAAAGAAATGGAAAACCCCAAGCCTATGGAGGCGGAGCCAGGGAAGCTGAGCCCACCGGGAAAGGCTGAAAGCCAGCCTATGAAGGAGGAGCCAGAGAAGCTGAGCCCACCGGTAAAGGCTGGGAGCCCAAGCCTATGGAGGCGGAGCCAGGGAAGCTGAGCCCGCCGGGAAAGGCTGGAAGCCAGCCTATGAAGGAGGAGCCAGAGAAGCTGAGCCCACCGGTAAAGCCTGGAGTTGTCTCTATTCTTGCTTTATTTATGTTTTGATTTTACTGCTACATCCTTTTCGAAAAAAAAAAAAAAAAAAAACTATGTGGTTTAGCTGAAGAGAAGCCCGCCGGGAAAGGCGGAAACAAGATTAGGAGGTGGTGCCGAAAAGGGGCCCATTAGGCGGAAAGGGAACAAGTTTTTTTTTTCCTTTCTGCTCTACTCGTGATTTTACTGCTTTATCCTACATCCCTCCCGACTAGATAGAATCAAAAAGAGAGAAAAAGGCTAACAAAATCACTATTGACAGATGACTACGTATCTACCCGAACGAGAAGCAAGGCAAGAGTTGAGACAAATAAAGCTGCAATGAGCAAGGCGCACGAAGAAGGGGGTGATTGGACGTCTTCGGAGCACCTTGCATCAGCCTTTCTGAGTCTGGGAATTGCTGGGGCTGCTGCAGATGAAAACGCCGAAGCCACAGCTGGCGAAGATGAGATTGAGACAATCAATGGGGCGGAGAATGAGCCAGCCACATATGAGGCGGCACTCAGGAGTTCTCAGGCGAGAGAATGGGAAGAGGCCATGCGTCAGGAATGGCAGGCGCTGCTTGAGAATCATACATTTGATGCTGTTCAAGGAACTCACACGTTTGGTGCTGACCATGACCAAGTAAGGAGACACACCGAAGGAAGTGGAGAACCAATTGGATGCAAATGGGTCTATCGAAGAAAGATCAACCCGGACGGATCAACCCGGTACAAGGCAGGATTGGTCATCAAAGGATATGCCCAGAAGGAAGGGATCGACTATGATGAAACATACGCTCCGGTCTCCAAAATGACAACTGTTCGGCTCCTACTGGCACTATCTGCACAACACAGCTGGAACGTAGATCACATGGACGTGGTCACAGCATTCCTCAATCCGAAAATCGATCAAAACAACATCCATATGGCAACTCCTCCTGGAATTGAGTGGCTGGAACCATGTATGCCAGATGGAAGAGTGCTGCTACTTCGAAAAGCACTATATGGACTGAAGCAGGCGCCGAGGCTGTGGTTTGAGGATATCAATGGATACCTACAATCCCTTGGATTTCGGCAGTCGGCGGAGGACCCCAACCTGTATCTCCAACCTGGAGTACTACTGATACTCTATGTGGATGATTTGCTGATAGCGTATGATGGAAGAAAAGGAAAAGGACGCGAAATCAAGAGGCTGCTGCAGGCAAAATACAAGATGTGCGATCTCGGAGCAGCCAAGAGGTTTCTAGGCATAGAAAAAATTGAGAGAGGAGAAGACGGGAGCATAAGTATCTGCCAGTGGGCATACATTGACACAATTCTGAAAAGATTTGGACAGCAGGATGGGAAATCAGCAAAGACGCCCCTTGATCATCAAGTGGATATTGCAAATACCGACTGCGAAGACAAGATTGCCAATCGTAAGGAGTACCTGTCTATTGTCGGCTCTCTGATGTATGCGGCACTGGGAAGCAGACCGGATATCGCCTTCAGCGTCACTGCCCTAAGTCGGTACAATGTTCAAACTCTTCAAATGCACCTGACCGCTGCAAAGAGGGTATTACGATACCTGAAAACGACGTCCTAACTCCGAATCCATTACCGACGACTCACTCATGGACGGAGCGGAACTCACAACTCACACGGACCAGACATACACAACTCCCATGTCTCCATTGTCGGCTTCACTGATTCTGACTGGGCAGGAAACCTCATGACCCGAAAATCCATTGGAGGGTGTGTTTTCAGTCTCGGACATATTGATGACAAGGACGAACTGGCCGTATCCGGACCGATCCACTGGCAAGCAAAATCGCAGAGCGTGGTGGCTCTCTCAACACTCGAGGCCGAGTATATCGCCTGCTCACACGCCACTAGAGAAAGCCTCTGGTTGAAGCGCATGACCAAGGAAGCAGCAGATGCAATGGAGGTGCAAATGTCGGAAGGGCCGGTGCCTATTGGATGTGATAATCAGGGAGCTCTCAAACTGATCACTTCTGGAGTTGCACGCCAAAAATCGAAGCATATCGATGTCAAGTATCACCATGTCCATGACGAGCAGCAGCGAGGATTAGTCAAGTTTCAGTATGTTACCTCGGCAGCGAATCCGGCCGACCTCCTCACGAAACCGCTCGCCACACCCCGACATGAGCAGCTGTTGCAGCTCACTGGCTTGGTAAAGCACCATTCGCAATTACACCAGCAAGGAAGAGGGGGTGCGGAGCGGCCGGCAGATCTCTGGCACGGAAGAGGGGGTGCGGACCAGCCACATGGCGGAAGGATTCAGCAACGGAAGTAGTGAGCACGAATGAAGAGAGAAGGAACAGAAAAGTTTGTTTGTTTTAATTGTGTTTTTTGAATTTGATTTCAGTTTGGTATTTGATTTGATTTGATCTGACTTTGGTATTGTTGGTGTCAGCACTCTTTTTCCTGATAGCAGCTGTTTTTCCTACAGGGTTTTCACTGCACAGGTTTTAATGAGGTCGACGGGAATCCGGTAATGGTTGTCCTCCATTTTGTTTTTTGCATTTGGTCCTTTAGATAGTCTCAGCGTGAGAAGAGGGGGTGTGTTGGAAATGCTTCTCGCACGTCGTCTAGATTTGGCGCCTATGCCTCAGAGTTTGTTGAGGACTGAGTTTGTTGAGGACACGATTGCAAGCGGGGAAGTGTGAGCGGAGGATCTTTGTTCAGCGGGTTCTTTCTCTTCTTCTTTTCTTCTAGACAATCGAATAGAACAACGAAGTTGTGAACCACTCGAAATACCAGAATCCATACGCCTCATGTTTTCACATCTCATACAGCCTTCAGACTCATCGAACTCCAATCGCTCATTTCTATCCTCATCGCTAATCGGTATTCTTTCAACAAACAGGCCATGAGGGGAGCTCTAGTGCGCTCCCTCTCGGCAGCGGCCAGAAGCCCACAGCAGGTGTTATCAGCTTTGACCCCGAATTCTGCCAGGGATTCCAGTGAGGGGGTACGAACGGAAGGCGGCCAGGAGCTTAATAGGGTGGGAAGCAAGGAGGCGTGAGGAAGGGAGGAGGCGAACCTTATTTGGGCGGAGGAAGTGGCCAGTGTGAGTGAGGACGAAATGGAGGGCGTGGTGGGTCCGGAGCAGTCGACCACTCCAACACCCATGCCAGCCAGGTGGGCTACACTGACCACGGTGCCGGTCACCCCATCTAATGGGAACAAGAAAGGGGTATTGGCAGTGAGCACCTTGAAGTCCACATGAGCAGTACCACAGCCGAGGCAGCTGCCAGGCATCCCAGCCCATGGCTGGTCGAATAGAGCGGGCCTGGCAGAGATCCTGGCGGCTATTGTGCTTGCAGAAAAGCGCATCGAAGCGAGGGAGGTGCAGATGGAAAAGTGTATAGAAGAGAGGGCAGCGGAGAGGGAGGAGAAGGCGGAGGATAAACAAATAGTAGAGGTTTGAGGGGCAAGCCGGGCAGGGCCCTTCTTCAAGGTGCTGAGCGATACAACACGGCGAGGAAGATGAGGAAGAAGGACCTGAAGGGAGTGAGAGAGAAGAGGCGATGGTTCAGTTGATGCTCACATTGGGCGAGAGCAGTGAGCGATCTTTTGAGAACCGTGATTGTTATGTATAAGTCTAAAAGAAAAACGAGAGAAAGCAAACATTGTACAGAGTCCCACAGGCGTCACGCCTATCCCTATTGGGTAGTCTACCCCACTCGCTTCCCATCACCCCTCCACTCGACACAAAGAAAGAGTAACACTGAGCACCAAGCAAGAGAAGCCTTTTTCAACACACCCCCTCTTCTCGTGCTTCATGCAAAAATCCAAATCCAACTACAACTCCTTGCGATCATCGTTGACCTCATTAAAACCTCTGGTGCAAAAAACCCTTTTGGGAAAAACAACTACCAGTAGGGAAAAGAGTATCAACTCACGCATCCTTCCCGGCACCCCCTTTTTCTCCCCTGAGTCTCACCCCCTTTTCCTTCACAGAGTCGCTACCGTTCTTCACCACTCGCACATTGTGTGATGGATGACTGTGTTTGGTCGAATCTTGGGTAACGAGGGATGCTTCGGTGTTGAAGATAGTGGGGTGTAAGGACTTGTTTGCGGATAGATCGATAAGTTGCAGTAGCTGCATGTGCCGGGGCGTGGCAAGTGGTTTGGTGAGCCAATCGGCTGGATTCACTGCAGATGTAACATATTGAAAGTTTACCGCACCTTTCGTCTGTTTGTCGTGCACATGGTGGTACTTAACGTCGATGTGCTTTGACTTCTGCTTCACAACTCCAGAGATGATTAGCTTAATCGCTCCTCGATTATCGCATCCGATAGGTACAGGTCCCTTTGAAATGTTAATCGACATCGTGTGTGCAACTTCTTCTAAGATGTGCCGAATCCAGAGGCTCTCCCGGGTGGCATGAGAGCTAGCAAATAGTGCCACTACACTCTGAGACTTTGCTTGCCAGTGCACCAGTCCAGAGGTGACGAGTTCCTGGTTCCAGTTGGTATATCCAAGCCCGAAAATGCAGCCGCCAACAGATTTCCAAGTCTTCAGGTTTCCGGCCCAGTCAGAATCTGTATATCCCACTGCTGACAGTTCGGAGTGGGGTAGATGTCGATAGTGGATGCAGAGATTGGATGTCGCTTTGAGATAGTGGAGTACTCGTTTTGCTGCTGTCAGGTGTGTTGGAATTGCGTCTCGCCGCTCCGGTGTGGCGCGCCGACGGAAGCGACACCGCAGCAACAGCGGTGGCAGCAACGCCGCGGGGAGCAACGCCATGGCAACGGCAATGGCAAGGGGATCCTGGTAATGACGGCTTGGCATTCTTCCATAGCAGCGTCTTTTGCACTCTTTCTTCTACACTCTTACACACTTCTATACAGCCGTGAATAAGATACTCGTTACGTCTACCTCGAGAGATTCCATCACCCGTCAACAATCAAATCACCTCGTTCTGTCTCTATCTTTTTCTCTCTCTCTCTCTCTGTACTTGTGAAGACTCTCAAAAGAAAACGGTGATCGGGCAATCTTTAACAGGTTATGAGCCCGGAGCCGTAACCGCTCCGAATACCTACAAACCTCACGTCACCTTCTCAATCGTCATACTCTCGCGCGAAAAATAGCTCCTCGGGAGCCAGTGGTAAACGCGGGGGCCGGCGATTCCGAGGCCCTTTTCTCTACGTCTCACTCAGAAATTTTCTCCTCGAAATCGAGCGCTAACCATCTCATCAAAGCAGATCCACATCGATACGATCCTCATCATGAGTGAAGAATCATTCAAGCACCCGCTGGGCAACATCTGCCTTCTCGATCGTACCAACTACGCAGTCTGGAAGGAAGACTGTATGAAGGTCCTACAAGGAATAATGGCTTGGGACATCGTGATGGAGAGGGAAGAAGAACCGGAAGATCCGGGAAGACGCAACGACTTCACCAGAAACACTGTCCTGGCACGGAAGGCGTATAAGGACTACAAGCAATGGAAATTGCATGCCTTGGCCATCATCTACGGTTCCTGTACCAATGCTGTCAAAGTATACATCAAAGTCTCCGACATGGTCCTCAAGAATCATATCTATACGACACTCCCTCCGGCCTATGCAGTCACGATCGAGATCCTTCAATCTCGTGCAATCGTGCAAGAGTCACAGTGCAAGAGGTTATGGATGCACTCAACGAATGCGAGACGAATCGATCGATGACAACCAAACCTGATGCGGTTTCTGAGGCTCTCTTTACTCAACAAGGAGGAAGAGGAGGACGAGGAGGACGAGGAGGCTACCAGGGACGTTATCAGGGAAATGAGCGTTCCCCGAAGCGATGGTGTGAATTGTGTAAAACAGGATCCCACACTACCGCCAACTGCTGGAGCAAGAAGAAGAACAAACGAGCCCGAGATCAGAATGACTGCTACTATTGCGGAGAAGAAGGCCATATGAAGAATGACTGCCCAGCCAAAAGAGAGGGACAGGCCTTACAAGATAGCAGAGGATACGGACGCGACGGACGCGATGGAAACAGACGCGAAGGAAACGGACGCGACGGACGTGAAGGAAACGGACGCGACGGTCGCGAAGGAAACAGAGGCGACGGACGCGAAAGAAACGGACGTGACCAAGGCGGGAACGGACATTCACACAACACCACCGGTAGCCAGCAATGGCTTGCAGGCTCCACCTCCCTCAGCTCGGAGGTAATGGTGGCATCATATCGATCGGCAATGACAAACAGGACCTGGGTTATTGATTCTGGTGCGTCTCATAATTACGGCAACAATCTTCGAGAATATGGGACTTCAAATCAGGAAGAACCGGGCGAGCAGTGGAATGCTCAAGTGTGGTGTTTGACAAAGAAGAAAATGCACACACAGAAGAGCAGACGGAAGCCATTGAGTTTCCAGACACTATCGACGAAGCACAACACGAGATAGCGAATCACGTGAATGAAACGAATGATTCCTATGGTCTAGAGAACATCAGTAAGTTGCAAAAAAAAAAAAAATCCGATTTTCTTTCGTCTTACAGTGAATTCGCTCTTTGAGCGGCTGGGCGAGGTCTCATACCTGCCGAATTCAGCGAATGCTGTGCAGATGCCTGCTGAATTCAGCGAAAGCTGGGCAGATGACTGCTGAATTCAGCGAATGCTGGGCAGTGTGCCGAATTCAGCGAATAAGCTGGGCGATGCCTATTGAATTCAGCAAATGCTGGGCAGTGTGCCGAATTCAGCGAATAAGCTGGACGATGCCTGCTGAATTCAGCGAAAGCTGGGCAGATGACTGCTGAATTCAGCGAATGCTGGGCAGTGTGCCAAATTCAGCGAACTTGCTGGGCAGATGCCTGCTGAAATCAGCGAATGCTGGGCAGAAGAAGTCAAGAACATCTTGCGAAAGCGATAACTTCTGGTGACTTGTATGCTGAATTCAGCGAATATGCTGGGCATTACCTGCTGAATTCAGCGAATGCTGGGCAGAAGTCGAGAATATCTTGCGGAAAAGTGACAACTGGTGACGTGGATTCCGTATGATTGGGAACAAGACTGATTGAAATGACAGACAAGAATGAATATGTCTCTGCACGGACACACAGCAAGGCACGCCTTGAAACCAATAAAGCGATTATGAGCAAGGCTCACGAAGAAGGGGGTGATTTCACGTCTTCGGAACACCTTGCATCTGCCTTTCTGCTACTTGGGATTGCCGAAGCTTCGGAAGACGAAGCCGAGATGGAACCGACTATAGAGTGCGAGAACGAGGGCGAACCGCTCACCTACAAAGCTGCATTACGAAGTCTGCAAGCAAGACAATGGAAGGAAGCCATGCGCCAGGAATGGCAGGCATTGGTGGAGAATCACACATTCGATATCATGGAAAAAGGACAAACCGGCAAACCGCAAAGAATATCTCTCAATGGTTGGATCACTCATGTATGCGGCACTCGGAAGTCGACCGGATATCGCCTTCAGCGTAATTGCCCTGAGCCGGTACAATGTCCAACCTCTCGAAATGCATGCAACGGCAGAAAAGAGAGTACTCCGATACCTGGAGACTACTGCCGAATTTCGAATTCATTACCGACGGCTCACTTCCTACCCACAATCGCCTCACAACTCACCCTCCATCAACATTATCGGATATACCAACTCAGATTGGGCAGGAAACCTTACGACTCGCAAATCGGTCGGAGGATGTGTGTTTGGCCTGGGACACACCAATGCCAACGAAGAACTCGTCATGTCTGGACTGATTCATTGGCAAGCCAAGTCTCAGAGCGTCGTGGCACTCTCAACACTTGAGGCCGAATATATCGCCTGTTCGCAAGCCACCCGGGAAAGCCTCTGGCTCAGGCGTATGATGAAGGAGGCAGCAGAAGGAATGGCAGTAAAGATTGTTGATGGACCGGTACCGATCGGATGCGACAACCAAGGTGCCATCAAATTGATTACCTCGGGAGTCGTACGGCAAAAGTCAAAACACATTGACGTAAAATATCACCATGTTCACGACGAACAGATGAAAGGCGCAGTTAAGTTCCAGAACGACTATTGCAACTCACCGGTCTCACTCCATTCGGCCCCGACGACGGAGAACCCAAATACGATGAATGACGCCGATCTCGAAAAGGAAAAGGGGGTGCGGTTCTTTGGCGAAGAAAAGGAGGTGCGGGTGATAAGGAATTGGAAGAGGAAAGAAGGTTTCTTTGTTGAGCATGTTCTTGCATCCTGTCGGCAAGCGTGAGTCGGCACTCTTTTTCCTACTAGCAAGTGTTTTTCCCACGAGGTTTTCACTGCAGAGGTTTTAATGAGGTCGACGAGGATTTAATGGGATTGTTCTTGATTTGGTGGATTTCTGTTTGGTACGGAGCACGAGAAGAGGGGGTGTGTTGGAATTGCTTCTCGCCGCTCCGGTGTGGCGCGCCGACGGAAGCGACACCGCAGCAACGGCGGCGGCAGCAACGCCGTGGGGAGCAACGCCATGGCAACGGCAATGGCAAGGGGATCCTGGTAACGACGGCTTGGCATTCTTCCATAGCAGCGTCTTTTGCACTCTTTCTTCTACACTCTTACATACTTCTATACAGCCGTGAATAAGATACTCGTTACGTCTACCTCGAGCGATTCCATCACCCGTCAACAATCAAATCATCTCGTTCTGTCTCTATCTTTTTCTCTCTCTCTCTCTCTGTACTTGTGAAGACTCTCAAAAGAAAACGGTGATCGGGCAATCTTTAACAAGGTGCATCTCAAGGGGATGAACGTTGTAGCGACTCAGGGCAGGAACGCTGAAAGCGATATCCGATCGGCTTCCAAGCGCAGCGTACATCAAGGAACCAACTCTTGAGAGATATTCCTTTTGATCAACGGATTTGTCCTCGCAGTGTGGGTTGTTCAGGTCGACTTGAAGATCGAGAGGCATTTTTGCTGGCTTTGCGTCAAGCAATCCAAATCTTCTGAGAATCGTGTCGATGTGGGCCTGTTGGCTGATGCAGAACCCGTCCTCCTTTTTCTCGATCTCGATACCTAGGAATCTCCTTGCTGGTCCTAGATCGCTCCTCTTGTATTTCGTGTGGAGGAGCTGCTTGATTCGGTGTCCGTCGGTTCCGTTGTACGCAATGAGAAGATCATCAACATAGAGAAGTAGTCAGACTCACGGCTGGAGGTAGAGGTTCGGGTCTTCAGCTGATTGCTTGAATCCTATAGAGCATAAGAAGCCATCAATATCTTCATACCAAAGCCGGGGAGCTTGTTTTAATCCATAAAGAGCTTTGCGAAGGACAAGACTTGACTCAGCCTTTATGGTACGAGTGGTCTCGAGCCACTCGATTCCAGGTGGTAGAGACATGCAAATATTGTCTCGATCGATCTTCGGGTTTAGAAAGGCAGTTACCACATCCATATGGTCAACCTTCCAACCATGCTGTGCTGCCAGTGTGAGTAGCAGTCGGAAGGTTGCCAGTTTTCAGACAGGAGCGTAGGTTTCATCATAGTCAATACCAGCCTTCTGCTCGTAACCCTTAATTACAAGACGTGCCTTATATCGAGTGGTTCCGTAGGGGTTGAATTTTCTTCGATAGATCCATTTGCAACCGATCGGCTCTTCCATGAACTCGGCGCTGCGGACTTGGCGCTGTGGACTTGGCCCCGCGGACTCGGCGCTGCGGACTTGGCTCTGCAGACTCAGCGCTGTGAACTGGGTGTCGTAGTCACAGTGGAAGTGATGGTCTGTTCGGTTTTCTTTGACAATCTCAAAAGTTTGATTTTCAATCAGGGCCTGCCATTCCTGCTGCATTGCTTCTTTCCACTTCTCAGCCTGTGGGCTTTTCAGAGCGGCCTCATAGGTGGCAGGTTCGTATTCATCTTCAGGAATGTTTGTTGATTCGACTTCGGCGATTTTGAATGTGAGAAGCGCTGAGGCTGAACTTTCGGTAATTCCAAGCATCAAGAAAGCGGTTGCAAGGTTCTCTGATGATCTCAGATCACCCCCTTCTTCAGAAGCCTTGCTCATGATCGCTTCATTCGTCGCAAGTGGTGACTTACTACGTGTTCGAGCAGAGACATAATCAGAGCCTAATCCATTGTTAGCCACTTGCAGTCTTTTTGTGCAGTCTAACTTTTTTTCTTTTTTTTTTTTTTTCTTTAATGCCCTTTTTCAGCTGCTACAGCTTCCGGCATTTAACCTTTTCAGGATCGACCTAGACTTGTGAACACTGAAATCAGTGGGCTTTGTCAGGATTTTTCTGAGTACTGATTTGTCAACACCGAAGATCGGTAGGCTTCTCCCATACTCCTTCGCCCACCACAGATATCTGCTGAATTTCGGTGCTTGCTCACCCTCCACAGATATTTGCTGCTTCGGCGGACCATAGGTTGCCTCCTGCCAGCTAATAATGGCCATGTCAACAGGAGCCTCTTCCGTTCATAAAATGATGGGCATTGATATCTCACCGCCGGCCACCAGCTGTGACAACGGGAGATTTCTTTCGGGAGCGAAAGCGAGAAAGTCCACAAGATTTTTGGGGTATTTGACTTACCGTCAGTGTCTTGCACTATACCCAATGAATCCGTTCTCACGGCAGTCATTTGTGGCTTGTCCACCTGTTCTGGCTCTTTGGTCTCATCCGGAAACTCAACGGTTTCCACCCGTTCTGCACTGGAACTTGTAAATGCATCTTCTTGTTCGTCAAACACCACACTTGAGCATTCTACTGCTCTTTAAGACTTTCCCGAGTTGAAGTACCAAATTCTCCAAATCTTTGTCGTGTTGTAGACATATCCCAACATCATTGACAGATTGGATCGACTTCCAAACTTCTTTTCATTTCTCTGGGCTGGTGGTATATGTTTGAAGGCATGGCATCCAAAGCGACATAAATGTTCGATGGGCATACTGGTTCCAAATAGCGCTTCAAAGTGGGAGCGATTGCCAGATAGGCTTGTGGTTAGAGATCGCCGGTGGAGATAACATGCTGTGTGGATCGCTTCAGACCAGAACTTGGTTGGCACATTTGCTTCCCACATCATGCTTCTCGCTTTGGTATTAAGTGTGCGAATCATTCTTTCTGCAACTCCATTCTTGTGTTGCGTATATGGTGGTGCCGGTTTTTAGGCAATTCCCTTCTCTCCTAATAGTGCGAGAAATACCGAATTGTTGTATTTGCCTGAACCATTATCGCACCGAAATCGTTTGATACGGAATCTCCGTACTTCGAACCAGGGTTGATAATTTTCGAATTTCGCGGACATCTCTTCTGCCGATTTCATCACGAGGAAGTACACCTCCGTGTATCTTGTACAATCGTCAATGTATACAATGTAGTATTGGCTTCCTCCGATACTTCCTTTGATAGGTCCACAGAGGTCTGAGTGGATGAGTTCGAATGGGATTGAAGTGCGAGATGACAGGGTGTGTGCGACGCGTTGTTGTTGTTTTGTTTCGATGCATGTTTGACATAGACTCACAGAATCCGGCAGTTTCCAGGGTGTTTTCAGTGTTGTATCCAGTATCCGTTTCACATCAACGTAGTTGAGATGTCCGAATCGTTGATGCCAGATGTCTATCGAGTTGGAATGTCATGTTTTGCGGTTGTAAAATCTTAGTTCTGAGACATACGCGGATCCTTCGATTGTGAGTGTGTAGAGTTCGTTTTCTAGTCCTCCCTTTAGAACGCTCTTTCAGTGGGAGTCGGTAATCGAGCACACTCCAGATTTGAAGGTCACTCTGAGTCCGGATGTGTCGAGCTGGCTGACGGACAGTAGTGAGATTCGGAATTCTCAGACGAAGAACGCTTCTATGTCGACGCCTTTAAGCCTGACGATCCCCTTTTTGTTTGCGTGTACCGTGCTGTTGTCTCTCAGTTTAATTAACATCTTCGTCTCTGTGAGCAAGGCTTTCCAAAAGTCTCTGATATTGTTGCTGTAGTTCTGGGATGCACCTGAGTCGAAAACCCAGGTTCCGAGTCTTGATGTTGGCGATCGATGTTGTGACACCGGGGTCGTAAGATGCAACAGCGGTGAAGATGAGAGCGAGTAAAGTCAGATCTCTTAGAGAGGGGTGTGTCCGGGGGGTTCACACAGGAATAATCTTAGGTTCGGTGTGGTTTGGTGTTTGTTCCGGTGATGTTTGTTCGGGTGACGTTCGGGTGATGTTCGTGCTGATCATTTTAGTGTTGGCGCGCCGGGGCGTTTATATCGTCTGGCGCCCTGGTCACGTGTTTCCTCAGGATATCTTTTTTTCCTCCTTTTTTTCCTTGGAGTGTCCGCTCGTCAAGCCCGGGCGGGGTTTCATGGATGCCTGCCTCGTCTCCCGGCCGGAGCCAGATAAGACTTTGTGAACTGATTGGCCCTGATTGGTAATAACGTCGGGTGGGGCGAGCGATCGGCATCCGCGCAGCGTAGATCCTTCAGAATACGAGAACACGTTCTCTATTGCTTGATCGTTACTGGCCGCCTTACTTTGGCCCCGCAAACGGAATCAGTCTTCTCTTACGAAAGATCTCTGACCCCGCACCGTGACTCCCATCTAGGCTCTCTCAACCCAGCGTTGACACCATGAGCCCCGCTTATGGCGTGCGACTTGCATGCGTCGTCGTCGTCAGCTCCGGATGCAGCGGCTACAGAAGTCGGTAGTCAATTGGTCTACCCGGCGGAGTCGACACGAGGTCTGTTTTTCCACGGCCGAGGTTACCTCTTGGCGTACCAACTCCTGCCGAACTGCCTTCCGGGACCTCCGAGTTCGGCGTGACTATTTTCTACCCGATACCCCGTGACCTACCTTTCCCCTATTACCCTTAAGGTGTAACACTACTCCCCCCTTCTCTAAGCTTCGTCCCGAAGTTTGATAATGTTGTTTCTTCGGTTTTTGCTGGTCCGTGACTGCAGTCCTCCACCCCTGCAGCCCTCCCAGCCGCCGGGTAAGAATGTCGAAATTCTTTAACCCATCGGAATGGCTGGGCCCTCAGAGCAGGCCGGTTCGTGCTCCTACCGTCGGGACTTTGTCCGCATGCCGCGGCTACAGGAAAGGCGGCCGTTGGTCTACCCAGCGGCGTGAGGTTACCTCGGGTCGTCTCTTCCTGCCGAACGATTCTTGGTGCGGGACAAGTCGTCTTCCTCATGGAACGACGCCCTGATCCGCTTCCCGTGGTTCCGAAGGCTAGGCGCGGGGGTCGGTCGGCCCCTGGACCGAAACTGGTATTTCGGCATGCAAAGGCCACTCATCCGGTGACCTCAATACAAGCTAGAGAGTGACCACGTCTTCGGGACTGTCTTCCCTACGTCCCGTTACGCCACTTCGTAGCCGGGACCCGGATCAGTGAGGTCCCTTCGTGCCTGAGGTTGTCGCTGCCCGAGAAGCGGGTCTTTTTCCGTATATATGTGGATGAAGTCCTCCTCCCCTTCATCCTACTACCGTGGGGCTGTCGGCAGCCTCCATCTAGATCTCGGTGACCCGGTAGTCCCTCGGCGCGTCTGGGTTATTTCTGTGAAACTTCCGGAGTTCCTCCAGACCACCTACCGAAAAGTTGTCGAACGGTTCTTCCATCCAGTCTCGGCGATGTGGGTAGTCAAGCCACTTCACGAGGTACAGGACGCGGCGTCCTCGTTTGGTGCTACCCATGACTTCGTCGACGTCGTATTCCTCACGCTGCTCGATGTCGTCCTCCTCCTGGAGTACTTTCGAGGGGTCGGGCGGCGCCCGGTGCTTGCTGGTTCGGTAAGGCTCAAGCAGCGACACGTGAAAGACGTTGTGGATCTTCCATTTCTGGGGCAGAGTGAGGCGAACCGCTAGTGGGGACACGATTCTCTCGACTTGGAAGGGGCCATGATTTTTGTGGTCCAGCTTCTTCGAGGGTCGGCGCGTCTTGATGTTGCGTCCCTGGAGCATCACCAAATCCCCTACCTGGTACTCGGGGGGTTTGGAGCGCTCGGTGTTGGCGTAATGGCGCATTCGTTCCTGCGCAGCTTCCAAACGTCGAGCCGATTCTTCATGGACCGCGTGAATCCAGTGGGCGTACAGAGTGCTTGCGGGGTTGAGGGGTCCCGCTGCGGCTGGGTTGGAGGCGATGGGATGGAACCCATAATTGGCGTAGAATGGGGACATGACATTGCCTGTCGTAACTGAGTTGTTGTATGCGAAGTCGGCCATAGGGAGTAGCCCTGCCCAATTGTCCTGCTCGTATCCGACGAACGCTCGCAGATATGCCTCGATCGTCTGGTTGAGGCGCTCTGTCTGCCCATCCGTTTGGGGGTGGAAGGCCGTCGACATTGGTGGCCGGATGCCGGACAGCTGCAAGAATCCTTTCCATGTTTCCGAAGTAAACCGTGAGTCTCGGTCCGAGACTATGTCCGTGGGTAGCCCGTGATATTTCCATATTTCACGGGCGAAGATCACGGCGAGATCGGCGGCTGTCTTTCCTTCCTTTGGTAATGGCAGGAAGTGGGCAATTTTTGTGAATCGGTCTACCACCACCCAGAGCTGGTCGCAGCCCTCCGACTCTGGTAACTCCGTGATGAAGTCCTTTGCGATTGACTGCCAGGGCGCGAACGGGAGTTCCAATGGCGACGCTAGTCTGTATGGGTGGTGTCGGGCGGTCTTGTTTTTCTGGCATTCCGGGCAGCTTCGGACGTAGTCGATAATTCTTTCGTCCATCTTGGGCCACCAGAAATTTCTTCGGATCAGCTCGATGGTCTTATCCTGTCCCATATGCCCGGCTATCTTGGAATCGTGTTCGGACTCCAAGATTGTCTTGATGAGGATTCCGTCCTCCGGGATCCAGAGCATGCCCCTCCTGTATAGCAGCCCGTCCTTGATCTCGAGAACCTCCCCTGGCTTCCTTGCCTCTTGGCCCCTCTGTATGACTTCACGAGGGCCCCCAGCTTCCTCCCCAGCCTTTCGGCTGCTTGGTACAGGTTCCTCCTGTACCGCCTCCAATTCTACCAGCTTCCGCCCCCTCTGGTATTCTTCGTCATTTTTTCCTTTTTCTTTAACTTCCGCCGCGAATTCCTCCGACCATTTTCGGGTGGGGATGGATGCCAGCCTCACCGAGGAGCAAATGAACGTCTTTCCTCTTCTTTCGTCCAGCGTCTGTTGCTCGGCGAAGTGTTCCTTTTTTAGAACCGTCGTGATCGGCTGGTTATCACTCCCCCGTTTCTCAGGGCGGTACTCCGAGCGCATTGAAAGTGCGTCCGGCTTGCCGTTCCGAGATCCTGGTCGTTAGTAGATTCGGAAGTTAATGCCTGCCAGCTCCTGAGCCCACCTGGCTTGCCGACGGTTGAGAACCTTCATCGTTATGAAGTACTCCAGTTTTTGGTGGTCCGAGTACACCTGGATTTGGTGTACTGCTCCTTCGCAGTACCGGCGCCAGTGCTTAAACGTATCGACGATCGCCAGGAGTTCTTTATCGTGGATTTCGTAGTTGATCTCCGCGGGTTGGAACTTTCTGGAGTGGAAAGCTACTGGGTGCAGCCTTCCTTCCCCGTCTCGTTGGGATAGAACGGCTCCGATCGCGAAGTCCGAGGCGTCGGTTTCTATGATCACTGGTTTTTCCCCGTCGAAGTGAGACAAGATTGGTGCGGTGGTGAAGCAGCGCTTGAGTTCCTGGAACGCTGCTTCGGCTTCCTTGTTCCACGCCCAGTGCCTTCCTTCCCCTTTGGTGAGCTCCGTCAGGGGACGAGCGACTCTCGAGTAGTCCTGGATGAATCTCCGGTAGAAGTTGGCGAAGCCCAGGAAGGATTGGGTGTCCGTTTGAGATTCTGGTGTCTTCCACCCTAAGACTGCTTCGACCTTCTCGGGAGATATTTTGATCCCGTCTCGTCCAATGATATACCCCAGGAACTCCACCTCTTGAGTTCTCCACACACATTTGTCTGGGGAGACTGCGAGGCCGTTTTCCGTTAGACGCTCCAGGACATTTTTGACCATTTCGTCGTGTTCGTCCAGGGATTTAGCATATACGAGGATGTCGTCCATATATGCTAACAGCCCGGCGTCGAGCATGTCCGAGAAGACATGATTCATCATGTCTTGGAACGTTGACGGGGCGTTGGTGAGGCCAAAGGGCATAACCTGAAACTCGTAAAGCCCATACCTTGTTCGCAACGCCGTCTTCCATTCGTCGCCTTCACGGACTCGGATGAGGTGCAACCCATTCTTGAGGTCCATTTTGGTGAACCATTGGGCGCCCTGAACCCGATCCTGCAACTCCTGCATCAGGGGAAGGGGGTATCTGTTTGGGATCGTCACCTTGTTAAGGGCCCGATAATCCACGCAGAGCCGGAGACCTCGGCCGCGTGGTTTCGGCACGAACAGGATCGGGGATCACACTGGTGATGTCGAGCGCCGAATTTTCCCTGTTCGGAGCATTTCTTTTAGCCATTCTCGCAGGGTCTCCAGCTCTTTTTCCGAAAGGGGGTAGATCGGTCCCCACGGGGCGGTCTCGCCTGTCTTGAGGTCGATCTTGCAGTCGTAGCTCCTGTGTTCGGGTAGGGCTTCGGCTGCTTCGGTCCCCATGATGCCGAGGTACTGCCTGAATTCTTCGGGGACGGCTTCCAAGGGGTCCGTATTTTCTTCGCTAACTGCCGTGACATAGCCAATGACTTTCGCTTCGGGATGTCTGGCAATCCCCTCGTCCAGCGTCAGCGAGAATTCACTTGCTTCCCACTTAGTGCAGTGCTGGCGACATCCGGGGCTGCTGAACCGCATTTCTTCCGACTCCCATGCCCCTTGGGGGGGGTGTTGGGCAATTCACCAGAAGGGCAGGAACACGTCTACCCCGGGCTCCAGCGGCGCGACTTCGAACGTCTCTCGCGAGTAGTGCCGATGATGTCGCAGTGTTGCTTCCTTCGTTATCCATTCCCCGCTCCCCGGAACTTCTTCCCCGGAGCAGTTTCGGATCGGAGTTGGCCTTTCTTTTCGTTCCCTTGGCATTTCCTGCTGCTCTGCCCAGGTTTTGCTAACGAGTGGTACCGAGCACCCCGTGTCTAGGAGTACCCGGACCACTTTTTCTTCTTTTCCCCATCGTAAGGTCATGACCATGATGGGTCGTGTTCCGCATCGGGGCTCATTTCTTTTGGGGTTGCTCCGATCCTTCGAGGCAGCCCTTTTCCATCCTGTGCCGCATACGATAGGATAGGCCTTGGGTCGCGGCGGTTCCCGGCCTTCTAAAAATCCGATTCCTCGTCGTCGTTTTCCCAGCCGGCGACTTGGTTCTTGGTCCACGCTGCAGCAGCGTCTCTCATGTCGTCGTCCTCCGTTTTAATGTGCACGGGTTTGGACTGTTTCGGAGCTGGGGCTTCGGTGTCGCCTTCTCCGTCCCGTTTTCTTTTCACACCCGAGGCTCCGCGCCAGGGGGCTGCGGGCAGCGTCGTGCCCCCCATAGTGGTTCCTGCGTAGCACTCGAAGGTTTTATGGCCCGCCCGGCCGCATCGCCAGCAATTATCCTTGCTGGAGCCGTATTCTTTCCGTTCCCTGGCTGGTACTCCCGCCAGGGCTTCTTCCTTGGTCTTCCAATGACCAGGCTGCCCAAATCCTGACCTTTCGGTCTTGCCCCCCGAGTCGGTCCTTTCTGACTGCTTGGGGCCCTCCTTCTCTCCCTGACCTTTACGGTCCTTCCCCGAGCTTTTTCCCGAACTCGGGGCATCCTTGGGGCCCGTTTCCTTCCGTCTTCCCCGGAGTTCTTCCAACGCTTTTCGCTGCTCGACGTGCACTCCCGCCTCGTACGTGGCCATCAGGAAGTGCTCATCGTCCACAAAGTCGCCCATATGGTGGGCGAACCACATGTCGATGATCACTCGGGGCATAGCCAGGTTGATTTTTTCCTGTAGGCTTTCCCCGGTGCAGCGCGCGTAGATATTGAGGGCTCGGAACTTCGTGAGGTAGGCCTTGATGTCCCCCTTGTATTCCAGTTCCCCAAGTTTTCGCTGGGCGTTCGCTCCTTCCTGTCGGTCACGATATTCCGCCTGTAGGTGTGTGGCGTATAGGGCCCACGTGTCTCTGTCCCCTGTGGTACACCACCGGTGTTGGTGCCAGTCGAGCGCCGTGCCTGAGAGGAGGGTCCCGATCCAGGCGATTTGTTGGGCATCCGTCGAGTTCGGGTAGAAGCCGATAAATTCCAAAACCGACTCCCACCATGAGGTGAAAGGTGTGGTGGGTTTCCCATCGAAGGGTTTTGGGTCTTTGAGCTTCAGCTTGGCGACGTTGGCAGCGGGGACTGGCTGAATGGCGCCCTGGGTGGCTTGCACCGTGCTGGCCACGATGGCTTGTAGTTCTGCCAGCGTGAACTGGTACAGCCTTGCCGGACCTAGTTGGGGCAGTTGTCTTTCTGGCGGGTGGGAGTAGCCCCGCCCCGACGAGGGTGGCAGGGCCGGTAGACCCGGAGAGCAAGGGGGTGAAGGTGATGGTGATCTTGAGATCAGGCGGGGACGTCATACCGGCGATCGCGGAGGGGCTCCTCCTCGTGCGGTCGCTGGTGGAGGTGAGGGCGGGGCGGCCCGGTGGAGGCTGCTGATGGAGCCTGTCGCGCGAGGGACTGGCGGTGGGACCGTGGACCGGAGGTAGGTAGGCTTGGCCTTTTTGGCGTTAGTGGCCGAGCTCACAAGGGCGCTTACCTGAGCCTGCAGCGTCTGCTGCTGGGTGGCTAGCTTGGCTGTCGCGTCCTGCTGGTCCTGTGCCGATTTTTCGCAGTTGGTATTCCATACGGCCTGTTCCTCCAGCCTCTACTGGCTAGCGACCTGGAGAAACTGTATTGCGTCTTTCAGCCTCAGGACCCGCGTGTCACGGTTCAGGTCCTCGTTGGCCTTTTCCTGGTCTCGTTTGATGATGGTGGCCCATACGTCGCTCGTGAATTTCTGGGCGGCTCCGGCGGCTCGCATGAGCTCCGTTTGCATCCATTCGGACGCGATTGCCGTGTCGTTCTGGGCGGCGTGGTAAACATGTTCCAGGGCTTCAGCCACGAGCGCATAGTTTTGTTCGATTTGTTGGATGCGCCGGTCGCCTCGGTCGAATGCCGTTCCGCATGCCGTGTGTAGCTGCTCGAGATCCCACTGAGCCTGTCGCTGCTGCGTGACCAATAGACGGACCCAGGCGGCCGGGCTGCGGATTTCCACCGCGGGCTGAGAAGGTCTCTGGTTGTCGTAGATCTGCAGTGCTGTGCTAGAGTACTCGAGGCGGAGCATGTCGATATTGGAGGAGGCGGCTCCGGGAGCGGGAGTGGGGTTTGATGCGGATATTTTTTGGGTTGTTCGAGAGGTGACTTTGGAACCAAGATTATAGTGTGACACCGGGGTCGTAAGATGCAACAGCGGTGAAGATGAGAGCGAGTAAAGTCAGGTCTCTTAGAGAGGGGTGTGTCCGGGGATTTCACACAGGAATAATCTTAGGTTCAGTGTGGTTTGGTGTTTGTTCGGGTGATGTTCGTTTGGGTGATGTTCGGGTGATGTTCGTGCTGATCATTTTAGTGTCGGCGCGCCGGGGCGTTTATATTGTCTGGCGCCCTGGTCACGTGTTTCCTCAGGATATATTTTTTTCCTCCTTTTTTTCCTTGGAGTGTCCGCTCGTCAAGCCCGGGTGGGGTTTCATGGATGCCTGCCTCGTCTCCCGGCCGGAGCCAGACAAGACTTTGTGAGCTGATTGGCCCGGATTGGTAATAACGTCGGGTGGGGCGAGCGATCAGCGTCCGCACAGCGTAGATCCTTCAGAATACGAGAACACGTTCTCTATTCGTTAATCGTTACTGGCCGCCTTACTTTGGCCCCGCAAACGGAATCAGTCTTCTCGTACGAGAGATCTCTGACCCCGCACCGTGACTCCCATCTAGGCTCTCTCAACCCAGCGTTGACACCATGAGCCCCGCTTATGGCGTGCGACTTGCATGCGTCGTCGTCGTCAGCTCCGGATGCAGCGGCTACAGAAGTCGGTAGTCAATTGGTCTACCCGGCGGGGTCGACACGAGGTCTGTTTTTCCACGGCCGAGGTTACCTCTTGGCGTACCAACTCCTGCCGAACTGCCTTCCGGGACCTCTGAGTTCGGCGTGACTATATTCTACCCGATACCCCATGACCTACCTTTCCTCTGTTACCCTTAAGGTGTAACAGATGTGTTGCGACCATCACCTCTGAGCTGAGGGAGGTGGAACCCTCATGTCATTCCCCATTGTCTGGTTCATTGGCAATTAGGTGACGACCGTTTATTGTGTCTGAATTGTTTCCACTTCTGTTCGATCCATTTTTTCGGTTGCTGCCACCAGATCGGTTTTGTCGGTTGCCACTGAATCCACTTTTACCAGATGCATTTCCTCCAGATCCACCAGATCCATCACCGCTAGGTCTGCCAGATGATCCTTGGTTTCCAAAACAAGCGGCCTGGGCTTTCTTCTTAATTAGACAATCCTTTTGCATATGTCCTTCGTCTCCGCAATAGTAACAGATGTCTCGATTGGTTTCTCGTTTCTGTTTATTGCCGTCCTGATTCTTCAGTTTCCAGCAGTTCACCGTGTCATGGGAGGTCATCCTGCAGTTGGTACACCATTTGTTTCCATTCCGACGACCTTGTCCTCCTTTTCCGTTTTTCGATTGCTGACTATAGAGTGCTTCTGATAGAGCGTCCGGTTTGGTCATCATTGCTTTGTTGCGTTCGCATTCTTTCAAAGAATCCATGACTTCCTGGATCGTGATACCGGCACGGGATTCGAGAATTTCGAAGGTAACTGAGAATATTCAGAGGTGGGTGGTGAAAATATGGGTTTTGAATGAGGCATCAGATATGGCTTCATCAGAACTGGCCAGTTGATTCTTGATTTCCATGAGCTGAGAGAAATAGCTCTGGATCGGTTCGCCAATGGTCGGTTTCAAATCTTAAAATTTTCGGAGAAGCATCATTCGTCCAACTGTAGTACTGACTGCATCCATTCAAGCGGCTAGGACAGTCCACATTTCTGCAAGATCATGAATGCCTTCGAGCTCGATTTGGACTTCCTCTGAGCAAGATCCACTGATGATGGCAGCCACTTGTGCCCGACGTTCCAAGTAATTGGTGTGGACTACCCGTTCGGCTATGGCAGCAGTGTTGAATCCAACAGGAGCATTTGGCTCAACTTCCTTGCCAGTAATGATATTCCAAGCACGAATACCTTCGAGGATGCGACGGCAGTTCCTATTCCACTTCGCGTAGTTTGTTGACTTGAGGAGTTCAATCGATCCGAGCGCATGTTTGTAGGGTTTCTCTGACCTTGTGATGAGGAGAACTGGTGACATTTTCTTGATCGAGTTAGTACTGAATGGAGAAGTAGATTCCGACGAGGCAGGGAGATGTAGAAGAATGGGCCTCGACTTGCTGGCCCCCGCGTTTATAGCTGGGTCGCTTGAGAGGTAGGTTTGGCGCGGGGATTGAGCGTTGGATGGAGCGGTCATGACTCCGGGCTCATAACCTAAACAAATAGTAGAGGTTTAAGGGGCAAGCTGGGCAGGGTCCTTCTTCAAGGCGCTGAGCGATAGGACACGGCAAGGAAGATGAGGAAGAAGGACTTGAAGGGAGTGAGAGAGAAGCGGCGATGGTTCAGTTGATGCTTACGTTGGGTGAAAGCAGTGAGCGATCTTTTGGGAACCGTGATCGGGAACCTTGATCGTTATGTATAAGTCTAAAGGAAAAACGAGAGAAAGCAAACATTGTACAGAGTCCCACAGGCGTCACGCCTATCCCTATTGGGTAGTCTACCCCACTCGTTCCCGTCGCCCCTCCACTCGACACAAAGAAAGAGTAACACTGAGCACAAAGCAAGAGAAGCCTTTTTCAACAGAGGAGAGGGAGAGGTGGGCAGGGGCGAGAGAAAGATGGCACGGGAGAGAGAGGCACACCTGACAGAGAGGGTTGAGGCAATGGAAAAGAGGCTGGCGGAGAGCCTCACTGCCCTGTCGATGGACATGGGCACCAAGGCTCAGTGGGACCAAGCCCAGTGGGAATGCCTGGGGAGAGACATGGAGGGATGCAGGAAAGAGATTGCAGAGGTGGGAAGGCAGGTAGGACTGGCTGCGGTTTGGGTGGCAATCACGACCCAGGCGTTACCGCCCCAACAGCAGCAGGAGCAGTGACGCCAACTGCCAGAGCCCAGATGGGAGGAGAGAAGGGCGGACACACTGCTGCTGAGCACACGGCGGGCGGCTGCTGAGCCCCAGCAGAAGGCTCCCCCCCCAGCGGAAATGGAGGGAGTTGTCATAACCAGAATGGAGGTGGAGGAGATTGAGGAGTTCAGCGACATGGAAGGGGTTGAACAAGAGGGCCTTTATGCCTCTCGACACGCCCCTATAGAAGGAGAAGAGCCAGTGCTGGTGGCGGGATGCCTGCCACAGCAGATGAGGAGGAAGGAAAAGGATAAAAGGTTGAGCTGATGGTCCCACGGGTTATTCTGAAATGCCCTGATGTGATAGAAGCGGAGAAAGCAGCAACCGAGGCAAGGAAGAAGGTGGCAGACAAGTGGAAGGTGGAGACAGTGGAGAAGATGAAGCAGTGGGAGGAGGGAAAGCTGAGTGAAGAGGAATGGAAGGTGTACAGAGAGGCAGCGTCGCCAATCAAGACCGCAACCATGGATGGAGGCCTTGAGAAGACAGCCACAGGGCAGAATATTGTACACACGGTGGGTATGCGTGCCCTCCAGGACTGGTGGGAGCGTAAGCAGGAAGGGCAGGGGATGGTGTCGGACTCGGCTGGAAAACACCCAGGCCTATCATCACAGAAGGCTCCCCGGCAGCTCCAGCAGCTACAGCCGTGGCAGCAGCAACTGTGGCAGCAGCAGAACCCCCTTGTGACACTGGGGTTATCGCGTAACCGGAGTGTGGGGAGAATCAAAGGTAATCAGGCTACTTTCGATAATTCACAACGGAATAATCTTAGATCTTGTGTGTGGTTTCAGTGGGTTTGGTTCGGTAGTGTTGTGAGTGATGTTCGTGCTGATTTCTCCCGGTTTTTTTTTTTTTTTGTTTATTCATTATCCTCGTGTGCGACCTATCTAGATCATGACGAGCTATGTACAGTCCGCTTCCCCGCCACAGTCCGCGTTTAGCGGCACGGTGCAGGCTCCCTTTGCCCTCCGCCCAGGCCTATTCCCAGAGAAAATAGTAACGCACCAAGGAAATAACAAAGGAAATAACAAAGGAAAACGACATGACCACCCCCTACTCCGCCTCCGCCGATGGCATAGAGGGTGGGGTGGGTAGGATCAGCGGCTCCTCCCCATCACCCAGCACCTCCGCCACCGCCCTTCGTTCCTCCTCCCGCTCCGGACGGTCCCGGAGCTCCCATTCCGACGCCTCGCTCTCCGCGTTGTCCACTTCCACAGCCGGCACTATCCTCCCTACATCCGTCGAGAAAAGGAAATCCAGCACCGCCTGACTGCATCCCTCTTCTGCAAAAATCTCGTGAGCTTTCCACTCCTCCCTCCCTCTTCCCGTCTCCTTGTACACCTCCTCCCACAGGTCCTTCTGCTCCTTCTTCCATCTGGGACACCTCTTCAAGAGGTGATTCCTCGTCTGCTTGGGGCACCGGCACCACCAGCACTGTGGTGTTGGGCGGGATTTCGTCCAGTGCAGGTATTCGCCGGTGAGGCAGTGCCCCATCTTCAGCTGGTACAACCTCGAGGCGAGCCTCTTGGTGCTCCCAGTAACTGTGCCGTCCGGCCTCTGGCTTTTCGGCATTTTGTATTTCTTCTTGGAGGTCCGGCCTCCGGCCCACTGTCGAGCCTCCATCCACTTCTTCTCTGAGATCTCCCTCCTGATGTTGGCGAGGGATCTGGGGAGCGGTGTCTCCTCTGGCCGGTCCGAGTATATCCAGCCTTCCACACCGTGAGTGTCTGGCTCGTCGGCTGCAAGCTTGGCCCCTTCATCCGCCTTTTCGTTGCCCTCCACTCCTTGGTGCACCGGGCACCATCTGATCTCGATGGTGATATCCGGCGCTACTCTTCGAAGTGCAGCGATGTGCTGTCTTACTGCCAACGCGTATTTCTGCACCGGTCACGGTTCGTCCCTTGACATCCTCCAGATTGCAGCTTGGGCGTCGGTGAATATTGTGACATGGCTCGGGGTTGGGGCGATTTCCGCAGCCGTTTTCAGTGCCCGTGCCAGCGCGGCGCACTCTGCATCGTAGGCCTCCTGGTTGAACCCCATATGGGTCTTGATCCCTTCCCAGGTTTGGCCGTTTTTCCAAACCACCACGTATCCGGCAGCCTCATTCTCCAGCCGTGACCCATCCGTGAACATGACAAGTTCCGGTCTCTCCTTTTCCGCCTCCTTCTTCGCCTCCTCCCTCTGTTCCTGGATCAGTTCCGCGTCGAAGGACTCCGGTTCCTCTAGCAGCACTGTCCGTTCTGTCTCCGTCCAGGTGTGGGCCAGAGCGGAGGATAGTCTCTTGCCCAGCGGAGTGTTGGAGCTGACCACTTCCCTGGCTTTCTCTCCCTGCGGTAGACTCAGCAGCCGCAGTCCGAACCGACGCTGGCGGTTTTCCAGCTGATTGGTTGCTGGTCTGAGTCCGGACCCCATCGATAGTGCTCCCAGGTTGGTCGTCCGGAAAGCTCCCGTTGTCGCCCGTGCCTCCCTGTTGATCAGCAGTTGCAACTCTTGCGCACCGCCCGTCGTTCCGCGGACATTGCCTCCCTTCCACCACAATTCCGCTCCGAACATGGCAACAGACTGAACGCATGCCGACATGACTCTCCTGCAATTTACCGGAGAAAGTCCCATCTGCCCTGTGAG
>Ga0307516_10001496_pt1 | contig 32180 bp, 38 predicted proteins | sample 19_EM_MG_FD_203310 | JGI IMG/M metagenome (GOLD analysis project Ga0307516, IMG submission 203310) | Populus trichocarpa ectomycorrhiza microbial communities from riparian zone in the Pacific Northwest, United States - 19_EM | ecosystem: Host-associated > Plants > Roots > Unclassified | place...
TCTTGATATTTCCTGTGAGGGTCATCACAATAGTGGAGTTCGCTTTGCCTTCGCGTCGTTCGGCGGTAGTCAGCCAGCGTGGCGTCTGGCCTTGCACGAGTTGCGGGTAGTTGGTGGCAATACTGTTAGAAATTTCGGACATTGAGAGATGGGTGGGGACGCCATGCAAGAGGAACTGGCTGAACCTCCTGCCGATCTCAACTTTCTCACAAACTCCATAGTAGGCGAGTGCTTCAGCAATGATTGCGGTATAGTGTTCGTACACAACGTTGTTCTGGTCGTTGCTCGTAGTGAAGATAATCGAGCCCCGGATCGTAACTCATGCTCGAATGAATGGTGAAGCGAGTACGTCTTTGTTGTCCACCAAGACGGAGTTGACCCGGCACAGCGCCACATCCGCAATAGCTTGCCGTTCAGAGTAGGACTTCTCGGGCTGGGTACCATCCGTAGCATCAGCGCTGCCACTCTGAAAGTAGCATGTCACCTCGCGTTCCGCTTGCAGGTATTTCATCGGTATCAATTTCGGCGTCTGGACCTTCGCCCTCGGAGGTACAGTTTCCCATCCGCGTGTGTTGGGAGGTGGAATCTGCGATGTAGTCGATGCTGTGGGAGGACTGGTATCGGCAGCACTGGCAGTGGCAACCACAGGTTGGGCTGAGTTTTTCGCAAGCTTCAACTTAAGGACCTTCTTGGCTGGTGCTGCCGTCGGGGTCTTCGCGGGGGGTGGGGTGGGTTTCTGGCACGATAGGAGTTGCTGCTGTAGCTGAGTGATGCGGGCGCCCAGAGAGGTAACCTGGTTGCACAACTGGTCATTGGCTTTGCGGAGGGCATTTGTGGTATCTGATGCGGATTTTTCAATATCTGAAGTGATCCGGTCGTAGAGTTGTTCCAAAGCCGCCATGGTAATGATCTCAAAGTCGGCGCACATGGCAGCATGTTCAGGACTGACAGGGGGAGACAGTTGGTAGGGGGCACATCCGGGGGCATCAGCCTCATCGCCAATTGCCTGGGTTGGGGTAATATTTTCAGTATGGTGGAAATCCATATCGTCAGTCTCTGGCACCGGATCGCTATCGGCGTGGGCGCGTTTGGTAGGCAAATGTGCTTGGGTCTCGAATGCCATGGGTTTGGGTCTATGCAGCATTATCTCTATTCTCTAAGAGTGTGTTTGGAACTGGATGGCTCTCCTCGCGGGGAGGTTTCGGCTTGTGACGTGTGTACGTCACTACCTGAAAGCTTTAAACACACTAGAGGAGGATCCAGAGATTTTAATCCGAGGCGCTGGTGAGGTGGTGATTTTTGGGCATGCAAAAACCCGAGATCACCGCGGAAGGGTCGAAGGTGGGGGTCGAAACTGAAAACCAAAGAGATCGCGCTGGCAGCTAATGAGACTGTAGCCCTGCTCTTTGAGATTCTTTTGAGGTAGTAGAGAGCTTTTTCGATGGTGGAAGACAGTGGTGGTTGTCGAAAAAGCTGGGGGGGGTCGGAGAGAATAGGATAATAGATTGCGTGGAGAAGAATCTCCAGACTAGCTACTACGCCCTTCCTTTATACCTATCCTTTCCTCTGTGGAATCACAGCTTGCCCGCAAGACTGACACAGTTCCTCCCTAGCTCATCATGACTCAATCGCCGTGCCCTAGGAAACACATGATCGTACTCGGCCGCCGTGTGGCCAACACTCTACTCACGGCAACAGGAGAAAGGACGCGCAAGCAGTAACAGTAAAGGAAAGGAAGACTGACGTACAACTTAATCAAGGGAAAACAATACTCGTAATGAATATGGGAGAAGGATGCGTAAACTCAATCAATGGGAGACAACAAATGTAGCGGACAGGAGAAAGGACACGCAAGTAACATAACGGAGACGAAGGAGAGAGGTCTAGACCGGCCAGCTGTCGGGGATATCGCTACCTGAGCGATATGCCGGAGATCGGTCGAGGCGCCTAAGCACGGAGGATGACCACGGCTGCAGCAGCGGAAACGAGGACGAGCCACAGGGTGACAAGGGTGAGAGTGGCACCGGCGCCGGCGCCAAGGAGCCTGTCGCGCCAGGTTCGTGACAAGACGAAGAATTCGACAAATACAATACAGACCAAAAAAAACAAGTCTCCCCAGCAATCAAAGTGGGCGCCTATCTGGGCAAACACTTCTTCCAAGAGATCCTCGTGGATATTGGTGCAGACAGCAATCTTGTCAACTTGAATACCGCAAAGAAGATCATCGAAAAAACAGAGAATTGCAAGCTGCACACCGACCGAAATGAGGTGACTATCACTGGAGTGGCAGGGCGGACAAATATCAGTGGATATTTGGTGGTTCCCATTGATCTCGGGCAGGGTGTGGTTTGTCAAGATGTCATTTACGTTGTGGATGATATCTTCGGGGGAGAGTCAAAGATGCTTCTCGGAAAACCCTTTCTGGCGGTGATAGATGCTACTGTGGGCGTTCGCTACAACTACCTCTCAGTCCCCTCATCTGACTGTGCCCCCATACATGTTTCCGGACAGAAATATCTTGGAAAAGGTGTCTGGCAAGAGGTTCAGTTTCCGAAGTCTATGCGAGCGGTTCTGAGCAAAGGCAAGATCGAGAAAGCTCGACAACAATATGCCATCAAGCATGATGATAACCCAATCACCCACTTGGAGGACAACCTCGGCAATTACTGTCATCTATGGGCAGGAATCATCTATAGCTGCACCATACGAGCTAAACCGGAAGGGGTGAAGGCCACCCGGTTACCCGAATGCCCTTCCGCAACCAATGACGGTGTGCCACGACTGCTCCCTATGAAATACGGCGACTGGATGGGCACGGAATTGGTATCTGCAGCTCACTTCAGATGGCATGTTGCTGCCCTTCTCTGTCCTCAAGCATCCTCAGTGTTTTCGGTAGAAGGAGGTGTTCCGATGGGAAGAGGGGATCTGGATGCCGGCTTGTTCGCAGGCTACACCAAGGAGACCACATCCGAAGAGGGTCTTACAGAATTTGTGGTGGACGACATCACTTTGTGGGTATACTTGGAAGGTGTTTCGGAAGCCCAACAGAGGCAGCTGAAAGATATCCTACACAGGAATCGTCCATACGTTGCCACTTCTGTGCATGAAATGCATTATTGTTCTCCCGAAACGGTTGTTCACGATTTGATTCCGAAAGAAGATGCAGTCTGGCAAATTGCCAAAAAGAGACGTCAATTTGCACCGCTGGAAATGCAGTGGATCCGCACCTATGTTGGCACATTACTGGCAGCAAAGATTATCTCTCCAGTGGACACAGGAATGATCTATAACAATGGGAAAGGTAGGAAAATCCCCATCCAACAGACATCCCATGCCACGCTTGTGCCAAAAGGGTTCGGGAATTTCCACCTCTGCATCAATTACGTTTACTTGAATCACCAGCTTCATCGTCATGTCTGGGAGATCCGCAATCTCGAGGAATGTGTACGTACGCAAGCTGGAAATCTCAGATTTTCTGGGGTCGACGCGTTCAGTGGATTTTTTGCCGTTCCTATGGGTGAGAACAAACATCTGACAGCATTTGTCATTGTCGGGTGGGGAATATTCCTTTGGAATTTCCTCCCGTTTGGATTACAGGGCGGGCCAAGTACCTACAGTCGCCTGATCTGGAAAGCCTTTGCCGAGTTCGTTGGAGATAACTTTCAGGTTTATCTGGGCAACATCGATTTTGCGGACGGTAAGAGCCTGGTGCAGTGGAAAGGTGACCACGCCTCCTACAAGAAGTGGACAGAGAAAGAGGCGATCGATGCACAACTTGACCGGCTGGAATTCTGAGTTTTTTCACAGTTCGAGGCATACAACATGTCAGTGAATCCAAAGAAGTCTCCGTTGCTGGCCAAGATGAAAAAGACGCTTGGATACGTAATTTCAAGGGCCGGAATGTCGAAATCGCCGGAGACCGTCTCGAAGTTCAAATCCATTCTCTGGGAGTCTGTTACTAAGCCAGAACAGTTGGAACGAAACTTGGCATATTTGCGATATATGTCAAGATACTTGCCAGATCTTGCCGCGTAGACCAAGTTTATCTCGGACAAGTTGCACGGATGGAAAACCTAGATCGATGCTCTGTCCGGGTGAATTTTGCCTAAAGGACGTAAGAAAATGCGGGTGGAGAAAGAAGGGTATGAATTCCAGTGGACAAATACAGATCAGGAACGACTTTTACGGCTCAGCCAAGAATTGGATCAAGAAATCACACTCTAGTCACTTTCGGAAATGTTACCAATTGTGATGATGATGGACGCCTCTCCAGGGGCGATTTCTTGTGGGATCGGACAACTCGGCCAAGAAGAGGGTATTCGATCACTCCCGATCAACAAGCCGGAAAAAGCAGAAAAAGCGGACAAAAAGGTGAGCAATATGGAAAAGACCTATTGTGAGGCACAACCGATTATGTTTCTGAGGAAAGTACCGGACGATATGCAATCTTGTTGGTTGCAACCGGAGCGAGAAGCCTATGCAATCTTTTGGTTCCTCACCCAGAATCGCCATCTTCTGCTCGGCTCCAAAATCTTCATCTATTCGGACTGCAAACCCATCGCGCAGGCATTCCAGTTGGCCTCTACCAATGCAAAAGTGAATGGCTGGATTCTCAAACTTCAAGAATTCGACTACGAGATTTTCCACATTGCGGGGAAGCTGAATATCGTCGTGGACAGAGTTTCTAGGGTGCCACGAGAGCTTCTGGTACGAATGGAACAAGAAGAACAATATATGCTAATGTAGTATCACAAGGACGAAGTGGGGCCCAAAGAAAAAAAAGCGGCAAATGGCACCGTACGTATCCTGGAATGCCATGAGGATAATATGGCTGCATTTATGGTTAGCCGGAATGGACTCGGGCATTTGCAGATGCAAAACTGGGTTTACTGGCGTGAGGGGCTTTTCCACTTTCTGGTTCAAGGATCTTTCCACCCCGATTTGACAAAAGGCGAACGACGAAGGATCCAGATAATGGCAGCCCAATTCCGACTCGAAGAGATGGAGAAGAACGATGGAAGACCGACTGTTCGAATGCTGTATCACAACTGGCATGAGCACTATGTTCCTGTACGACGCGATCAGAAGGGGATCATATGAGTTATGAAACATTTCCATGATCAGTCTTGTATGGGACATTATGCTGCTGAGATGACGTTCTGGAAGGTCTACCGTGCCTACTACTGGCCCACCATACGGATCGATATCTGGAACTATGTGCGGTCATGTGATAATTGCCAGCACGCCCAGGATTTGGCGTAATATCCGGTCGAGCCGCTATGTCCAATCATCTGTCTGGAACCATTCGAAATTATACACGTGAATTACGCAGGGCCGTATACAGCCGCTGGGAACGCACGGAAGCGTTTCTGCCTCGTTGCCATAGATGCTTTCACGGGATGGCTTGAGATCTTCCCTACCACCACTGCAACTGGCAACACAACGGTTGCAGCCCTGGAAGGATACTGCAAACGATTTGGTTTTCCACAGATCCTACATTCCGACCGGGGCCCACACTTCTATAACCAGCAATGTCTTGAATGGGCTGAGAAGATGGGCATCAAGTGGGTGTTTGGATCCCCTGGACAGGCAAAAGGACAAGGAAAGGTGGAGTGCGCCATCAGATCTGTCAAGATATCCATTTGGAGGATGGCTGAGGAGAAGCCGACTGCGTGGATCACACTCGTCCCGGATGCACAGCTCGCCTTCAATACCTGCCATCCGTACAGCGAAAATGGTCATTCCCCATCAATACTGCTTCTGGGATTCACGCCACCCAATAAAGTCTTGAATCTCGTCGAACCCGGGGAGGCAAACAGGATTCTTACTGATCCTGAAGGTGACAAAGGGATGGTGAAACGGTTGCAAGAGATCCAACTAGCCAGGTTGGATGCCGTCTGACAAGAAGCTATCAATATGCAGATCGACCAGTGGGCTAAGAGGATTGCCAGTCATGAACGAGGCCTACACCGTCACCATTATGTGATTGGAGACCTGGTTCTTTACCAGAACTACCAGTTGAAGACTCAACATGGTAACCCGTGAACTTGCTGCTGGAAAGGCCTGGTGGAGATCGTGCATATTACGTCCAAAGGCAAGCTTCATATGCGGCACCTGGAAACGAATGAGCTCATGAAGGGCTGGCACACTGACAAGATTCGCCCGTACATCCTGAGCGAGGGTTCCATCGTGCCAGAAAATCTGGCCGACTCCGAAACCTTCTGAAAGAGGTGGGTGTGGCGGTGTGGGTTTGGTGGGTCGATAGGAGTGAAGTGAGAGTGGGAAAAACGGAATGTGGAGTGAGTGAAGATGGAAGAGGGCTAGGGCTGGTAGCTGAGGGTTGAGGTGATTAGGGCGGTGCTAGTTTGTGTGAGGGGAATTTCGTCCCAAGGATAAATAGTTCCTTCTTGTTACTGAGAGGAAAAAAAAAACGAACAACGAATACAGACAGCCTTGACCCCCTTTCTACCTTCTTTCTTCCAGCTCTGTACACACTTTGGGTTGGGTTTTGTCCCTTCCAATTTCCCTGAAGAGTCTTCACTCGGTGCCCTCTCTCTTGCTCCCCCACAATGCCGAGCCTGTCGCGCCAGATTCTTGACAGTATGTCCCCTGTTCAGTCCGAAGCTCTGGCGAGGTCAGGTCGGTTGAGCGCCAGTGGGTAGCGGTAGATTCGAACAGGGCGGTTCGCCTGCTGCCAGACTTGGATTTGTTGTTGCTTCAGTCGTTGTTGTTTGGTGATGATCTCGGCCAGGGTGTGGGCCATTGTCTGGAGTTGCTGTTGGTCTGCTGCGTGCTGGTCGCACATGGTCTTGGCCAGGAGGTGCTGGATCCCATGGTTGTGGTGAGCCTCCTGGGTGACGGTTTGATGTATGGTAGTAACAATCTCTCCTAGGAGGCCAATTTGTTCGTCCTGGAGAGTAGCGCTGGTGGGTGCGGCCGCGTCGGGGCTGGGGTTCTTGGCCTCACTGGTGGGTTCCAAATTTTCCTGCGGAGGTGGAGTGATGTCGGCCAGCGGCGCCCGCTGAGCCGTGGTCTGACAGTATTGGTGATGTTTGTCTAGGTTTACCAGGAACTGGCAGTCGGGACAGACCCGCTTCCCCTTCTGCCAGTCTGCACAGGCCTTGTGTGGGTTGAGGTGTCTGACGCGGATTACCTCCGCGAATTCATATGGGTGGGCATGTGGGTAGTCGTATTGTTGCTGGTTGCAGCGGCGGCGGTCATTGCCTCATCCGGGGTAGTAGTTGTTGTCTTTCATTTGGCAGTGAACGTCGCAGTAGTCGTCATAGCAGGCTGTCCAGAGGAGGGAGGCGTGGTTGTGGATGCGGGGTTGTCCTGCAGAACACAGTGGTGGGGATGGCGCGGTGGGGGGCATGCCCCAGTTGTTGTTAGGCTCAGTCGTGGTGGGGAACTTGGGAACGGAGTTGTTGTCGGCGAAGGTCCAGCCCTCGGTGGCATCGACGGTGGTGGTGGTAGACATGCTAATTGGTCGGGCCAGCCTTCTTGGGGTATTTCTCGTGGAATTGGCAGACGACGTCTGGTGAGTTTTCAAAGTTTTGGGCTGGATACCAACTCCGATCGGGGTCTTGCAAGCCGGTCCACTTGACTCGATACTGGATTTGGGTTCTGTGTCGTCGAGAATCGAGGATTTCTACTACCTCCCACTCTTGCTGTTCTTGGATGATAATGGGAGGGGGTGGTGGTTGGTTGTGTCTGGGTATTAGTTCTGTACTGGCTGTGGGTTTGAGAAGGCTGATGTGTAAGACTGGGTGGATTTTGACAGTGGCCGGCAGGTCCAACTTCATCAGCAAAAAATTTGAGAATTCCTAGGGAGCTCACTTAGCTCCCGTAGCTCCCGTAAGCATTGCTAACTCCCGTAAGAGGAGAAGTTATATTTTGCTCCCATAAGGATTTAAGAAAAAAAAGTGCTCTATTTTTAGCTAAAACCTTGAGAAATATTAGTTCAAATTTATGTCTCACCTGTAAAAAAAGCAATATACTTCAACTTTTCATTTTTTTGCTGATGTTATAGGCGCATGTGCCTACTTTCTCCAAGATGGTATACGGGCCTATTTGCTTGTGGTCCAGTTTGTTCGATGGTCGGGTTGTTTGGATCTGTTTTCGCCGTAACCAGACTTTGTTGCCTGCGTTCAATACCAGGTCCGGATGTTTTGCTTTGTTGGCCTACTCTGTTTGAGCCATTTGCGCTTCTTTGATTTCTGCTCTCAGGTCCTCGTGCAGCTTTCTTAATGCCTCAACGTATTCTGATACTTCTGGTATTTCATCGTTCCTGGTGCCGAGGTCTGGCAGAAATCGCGGCTGGTATCCATAGTTGGCGAAGAAGGGGGTTATTTTTGTGGTTCCAGTTTGTGTGTTGTAGTAGCAGAATTCGGCAATTGGTAGTAGTCTTTCCCAGTCATCCTGTCGATAGTTGCAGTATGCCCGGAGATACTGCTCCAGGGTGGCATTGGCCCTTTCCATTTGTCCGTCCGTTTGCAGGTGGAAGGCTGTACTGAGGTTGCGTGATATCCCGAGTGCTTTCGTCACTCGTTTCCAGAAGTCGGAGGTGAATAGGGACCCTCTGTCTGATACAATGTCACTGGGTAGTCCGTGGGGTCTAATTACTTGCCAGAGGAAGTGATCTACAAGGTCTTCGGGGTTCATGGTGCCGTGGCATACGACAAAATGTCCCATTTTGGTTACCCAGTCCATTATTACCCACAGCGCGTCCTTCCCATTGCTTATTGGCAGTGCTGTGATGAAGTCCATTGATATCGTGTCCCATGGTCAGTGCGGGAGTTCGGGTGGCTTTAGCAGTCCAAATGGCGCGTGTCGGATTGGCTTGATGCGATGGCAGGTATCACAGTGGTCAACGTATCAGTGGACGTACTTCCGTTACCCTGGCCAGTAGAAATTTCGGCTAACGAGTTCCAGGGTTCTTGCTCAGCCCGGGTGTCCCATAGTTTGCACGCCATGGTGGTCTCTTAATATGCGAAGTTGCAGGGTGTCGTTGTCAGTGATCCATATGAGGCCGTCGTACATTGGCAACCCGCTGTTTTCCTCGCATAACCCTAGTGCGATCTTCCCGTCACGGGTGGTCCCATTCACCTTTTCCCTCCGGATTTCTTGGATCTCTTTATCGGTGGCGCTTAGTGTTCGGATTTCGTTCAGGAGTTCCTTGTCTATCTCAAGGCTGATGGTTTCTGTTGTATTAGCCTGGAGCGCTTCAAAAGCATCTTCGGGTAACAGGATTCGGCCGTGGTTCTGCCGATGTTTCATATCCCCTTCCCAGGGAGAGTCTCCTGACTCTCTCAAGAGGATGTCCGGTTTACCGGCTAACTTCCCGGGTCGATATCTTATTGTGAAGTCGTAGTTGCCTAATCACTCACCCCACCGGGCTTGCCATAGGTTGAGGTCTTTCTTTGTTTTCCAATATTCCAGGTTCTTGTGATCGGTAAGAATTGTGATTTTTGGCCCTGTTGTTGTGCAATATGTGTCCCATTTTCGTAGTGCGTCTACGATCGCCAGTAGTTCCTTGTCGTGTATGTTGTAGTTCCATTCCGGGTCCTTGAAAATTCTGGCGTAATAGGCTACTTGATGCAGGATCCCGTTGTCATCAGGTTGTTAGCAGATGGCTCTGATGGCGTAGTCTGAGGCGTCCTTCTCGATTGTGACCGGTTGCTCCGCGTCGAAGTCTTGTAGTATTGGTTCTTTAACCATTGCTGTTTTGAGCATATCAAAAGCCGTCTGCTGTTCGTCACCCCATTCCCTGCTCACTTCCTACCTTGTCAGGCGGGTGAGGGGTGTTGTGATCCTGCTGTAGTCTTATATAAACCTTTGGTAGAAGTTGGTGAATCCTAGGAAGCTCTGGATTCATTTGACGTTCTTTGGTTATTTCCATTCCTTGATTGTCCTGATTTTTTCTTCGTCCATTCGCAGCCCCATCAGTGATATGACTTATCCCAAGTATTCTATTTCCGTTGGATGGAATTCGCGTTTGGATACTTTCAGCCTGAGCCCGCTATCCTCAACTCGTCTCAAGATTGTCCGGGCGTGTCTCCAGTGGTCTTCCAGATTTTGCGAGAAGATGAGGATCTCCTCCAGATATGCCACACAGGAGATATCAAGGTATTCGCTCAGAATCTCGTTCATCCATCGTTGGAATAATGCTGGTGCATTGGTCAACCCGAAAGGTATGACACAGTACTCGTATAGTCTGTACCGGGTTCGGAAGCCTGTTTTCCATTCATCTCCTGCTGCGGTTCGGAGGTTGTAGTAGGCGTCTTGGATATCGAGTTTGGTGTAGATGGTGGCACTGGATAGTTGATCCAGGGACTCTCCGATTAATGGCAATGGTGTCCGGTCTTTGATTGTAATCTCATTCAGTTCTCAATAATCCACACATAGGCGTAGTCCCTCATTCTTCTTCATGACAATGTCTATTGGCGCCCCAGCTGGGAAGGTGGATGTCCGGATCCTTCACCGCTTTTCATTTACTTCTAGGTATTCCTTGAGAGCCTTCATTTTTTCTTCGTTCCATGGTCGAAGGGGCTCGCATGGGGGCATCTTTCCTTCCTCCACTGGAATGTGGTGGTCGTGAGTGCGGTGGGGCAGAGGTCCCGTGGGTTCTTTTTCGGTGAATACTTCGAGGAACTCGTAATATTCCGACGGAATTGCATTTTTGCTGGTCTTGGAGGTTTCCTTGACTTTGTTGATGATGGTCTGGCATACTTCCCATGGGTCTGTTTCGCCTATATCCCAATTTTCCGGTGTTTTCCTGAAGTATTGCTCCGTGGCCTTTTCTTCCGGGACCATGTTTGCTCTTGGTGAGCTAGGTAAGCATTTTTCGACGTAGTGGTCTGAGTGGAATTTCAGAGTATGATTTTTCCACCCTATCACCGGGTCATGGAGCTTCAGCCATGAAATGTAGGAGAAGGATTCCGGGCGTCGTGGACGCCACGTCTAGAGTGGCTAGCATGGCCACTCGCATGGCTTATAGAGTTTGTGGGACTTAACAGATGGCTGCCCTAAGGGCTTCTGTAGATAGACAGTCACACACTAGCGCTAGCACATGGACACTTGTATAAGTGTCCGGTGCTCCCCTCTTTAGAATGGACATGTTTCTCGCTACCCCTCAACTGGTAGCAACACTTTATTTTCTCTGCCCCGCACGACCAGCGGCGTGCATTCTTTATTTCCCTGCCCCGCACGACCAGCAATGAGCAGGAGGAGGGCACCGAAACATCAAAATCCCGAGAGGACAACGAGAAAATCGGGAAGACGAGAAAACCGTGCGATGAGACACGGGAGGGCCTAGCGAACGGACTCTCGCATGAAAAGTAGCTACGGGAGGGCGCGGCGAGTGGTAAGCGTGGGGGCCGGTGTTTCAGGGCCCATACTTACGTCTCACCAAGCTGTTTGCAGTCACATACAGTGCGCTGACCTTCAAGAAAAAGATACTCACACGCCGTATTCACACGCTGTGCACACACGCCGTACACACACGCCGTCCAGCAGTCTCAACTACCCGTTCACCAGGCTGAGATACTGCCTGTACAACCCGTTCATTGGGTGGATTCGAGATGAATTTGAGCGAATCGAGCTGATTCGGGAAGAAATCGAACGCCATATTCACACACCATACACACACGCCATATTCACACGCTGTATTCACACGCCGTACACACACGCCGTACACACACGCCGTCCAGCAGTCTCAACTACCCATTCACTGGGCTGAGCTACTGCCTATATAACCCGTTCATCAGACAGAAGCACTGAGCATTTCCAAAGCGCGGAGAGCATTTCCAAAGTGCAGTGGACATTTCCCAAGCGCAGCGAGCATTTCCAAAGTGCGGCGAGCATTTCCAAAGCACGGCGAGTATTTCCAAAGCACCGCGAGCATTTCCCAAGCTTGGCGAGCATTTCCAAAGCGCGGCAGGCATTTCCACAGCACGGCGAACATTTCCAAAGTGCGGCGGACCTTTCCCAAGTGTGGCGAGCATTTCCAAAAGCATGGCGAGCAAAACAGGGCATGACGAAACAGCGAGCAATGTCAAACACCCCGAAATTCTGGCCGGGGCCAGGCGAGCTACTCGAGTGGATTGGTGAGGTGAACCTCTAGCGCGATGAAAACTCGGTAGTTATAGCTGTTTCAGCGGAATCGGTCCTGAATGCCTATGCTCAGTGGTACGAGAGTCACCGGGAAGCCTCTGTGGAGATGGCAGTCTGGAAACGTTGCTGTGATCACCTCTTGGTCATCAGTGAACAAGCCACAAAACTACATGCTGTGACCTTGAGCCAAAACCTGATCGTTCAAAAAATTAAACTGCATGAGCCAAAGAGATTTGATGGTTCCCAGGACATGGAGGTTGTCGCTCAATATCTTGAAGACGTTCAGCACTTCGTTCGACAGGGTGGAGCAGTCTGTCAAGGGGCATCCGAAGACAACCAGAAGATCGACACCTTCTGGCGTTTTCTCACAGCCAAGGTGTTCCACTGGTTCGAGAACAGCATGAAGAAACAGGGTGTGGACGTTATTCCTCCGGAGGAGTACAATTACTATATCACATGGGATGCCATGAAGGTTCTCTTCAAGCGCCAGTACGTTCCAAAACGGGCTATCTCAGTAATCCGCCACGAATGGTATGCATTGAAGTTCAGCCACCAGCTGGTTTTGTCATTCAACCAGAGAGCATCGGAACTGATCACCATTCTGGGCGGGTCGCTCACCATTACCAGGGAAAACCCACCCTGGGAGGAATACCTGATCAAGCTGCCGGAAGCAACGCAAAACGATATATCCCAGCAGACATGCCTCATGGACATCCTTGGCAATGGCAGCCAGATGACACTATCCGGTATGATGGATATCGTCACTGCGCGCACTCTCCCATTTCAGCCGATGCCATCCGGAAGTGCCGTCCTAGTCCTGAACCCAACCGAAAATAACGAAGTAAATACAATTGTCGATGGAAAGATACAATCGCGATTCAAGCCTCGAGAAGGATGCCATGGAGGGCGCGATGGACCTCAGAAGTATCAACCGACCCAATATCCACCACCCACGCAGCAGTCACAGTACTGCGCCAGCCAACCCAATTGGCGAATCCCAGTCAAGCATCTTGACAATGTTGACAATCCGGAGGCAAAGTCTGGTGCATACATCAAAGGAGGTTGGCCAGACAAGACAGAAGTGACAGAGCATCCTCCAACTAGGGAACGGGAGGGAGCGAGACTTTATTTAACAAACCTTAATGTTATACGGAAAGACATTATTGATAAAAGTGATTTGTTACGTTTTTACGCTAAAGTCCAAACCTCTCATTCCAAAACTCGCTCAGCCTACACCCTAATGGACCCTGGTGCGTCACACTGTTATATCGATACCACATTTGCAAAACAGCTCGGTTTACCCTTTCGACATGCTGGAAGCATGTCAATTATCACAGCCGGAACCAAACATCCCCCCGAAGATAGGTACCAAGTTTGGCTTACTGGTCGGATACACAGCATCACTGGGAATTACGCAGATGTTACTGGATGGTACACTGTGTTTGATCTTAAGGGCGCCTACGACATTATTAATGGAAAAAATTGGCACTCGAAGACACGCCATCTGGTGGATTCAGATAACATTTTACACCTGTTGGATGCCGATTGGTCATTGCTAATGGATGGACGACTGGCATTCGTTCCCAGGCTTTCCTTAAAAGGACTTCGACCTCACCAGGTCTGCTACCGGGAAGTTCACAACCACTGCAAAGCGGTAGCTCAAGCGGCATCCATCAACCTGATTTCCGCAAACGAAACACGATGGGCAATAACAAAATCCAGTGGCGACAGGATATTTGTGATCGACATCCATGAATGACGGGTGGGCAAGGAATTTGGTGAGGATGAATCCGTTTTGGCGGATCTGGGGAAGTGGAGAGTCCAAATCCGTTGGGACTTTGACGATCTCTTTCAGCCACCATGTGGCATTCCACCACCAGGAGAACATAATTTCCGTATCCATGCCGATCCGACGGCAAAAATTCCACACTGCCAGCCGTACCGAATGACACAGTCCGAGAGGAAGGAATTCGAGGTACAGATTAAGAAGTTGCTTGCAAACGGGTGGGTGACGGACTCACATTCACGTTATGCAGCACCGATAATCTTTATGAAAAAGCCTGACGCCACTCTCCGAATGTGTGTCGATTACTGTGGATTTAACACAATAACGGCTAAAGACTGGTACCCTTTGCCGTACATTAAGGATTTGTTGCATAAGCTTCACGGAGCACGGGTTTTCAACAAACTGGACTTGGCTAGCAGATACCACCAGGTACGGGTGCATTCAGATGACTGCCACAAGACCGCATTCATAGCGCCGGATGGATTCTACAAGTATAAGATTATTCCGTTTGGACTTGCAAACGCGCCAGCCACTTTCATGTGTATGATGCACAAGATATTACATCCACACTGCCGAAACACAATTGTATACCTCAATGACGTACTCATCTTTTTAGGAATGCTAGCAGAACATAAGGCACATGTGGAAGGTGTGCTGCAAGCATTACAGAATGCATGTTTGCGTCTGAGTGAGGCCAGATGCGTGTTTGGTACTCTGGAAACGTCGTTCGTCGGTTTCAGAGTGAATAAACATGGTATTCACACCGAGGAGAAGAAGGTCAGAGCAGTACGGGATTGTCCAACGCCCAGGACGCGTACAGAACTTCGCAGTTTCCTCGGTTTAGCGGGTTACTATAGGAAATTTGTTCCAAAATTCGCTCACCAGGTCCATCTGCTATATGACCTTGCCGCAAAGCCCAGGAATGACTACATGTGGACCAGTCGACACGGGGAGCAGTTCGGAGACCTCAAGAAGGCACTGATATCTGCACTGGTCCTGGCAATGCTGGATCTGAAAGGTGATTTCATCCTACGAACCAATGCCTCGGACACGGCTATTGGAGGTGTTTTAGCTCAAAAACAGCTGTTTGAAGGAAGATTGGTAGAGCGGCCACTGGGATATTTCTCAAGGAAGCTTCACGCAGATGAGTCGAGATATCCAGCATATGACCGTGAACTTCTTGCGATCAGCGCAAACTTGGAACATTGGGCCTGCTACGTCCACGGACGAAAATGCACCACCATTTATACGGATCACCCGTCGTTGCAACATATTCTGGCGCAGAATAAGCTGACAACCCGTCAGTGGTGTCACTTTGACAGGCTCCAACAGCACGATTACGAGGTAAAGTACTTTTCTGGAGCGGCGAACGTGGTGGTAGACCTGTTCCGCCGGATTGCCTACACTCAGCGAGGGCAGTCAGAAGTCAAGCAGCCAAAAGCCGATCCGCAGCACCTCAACATCATCGAGATGCGTGTATCAGCCTCAACCGAGTGGCTAAACGATGTGCAAAATGGCTACGCAGAAGCGTGATTTTTGGCCCCGTTCTACAATATCTGAACAATACCGACGAAAAGGAGAACAAAAAGGCAAGCTCGAAACAGACTCGTCATATTCAGGAACAAGCAAAGTCGTACACACTCGAAGAAGGTCTTCTGTTCCATAAGCCATCAGGCGGAAAGCTGTGTATTCCGAAGTCCATGAGAGCTGACGTGGTTCGGGAAGCACACGATGCTATTCTGGGTGGCGGATATAGTGGTATCGCAAAAACTGCAGCAGCGGTCGGTTCACGGTACTACTTGCCAAAGTTGACTGATTCAATCAAAGAATCGATTGCCGGATGTGACATATGCCACCGAATCAAACACAAGAATGCCAGGCCGTATGGACTTCTACAGCCGCTACCGATTCCACTCGAACGGGCCGAACGAGTAAATATCGATTTTGTCACCAAGTTGCCAACATCGGAAGCTGGCCATGATGCAGTAGCGACAATTATCGATCCCCTAACGAAGCAAGCATGGTGGATTCCTGTTAAAGAAGCCAATCTCACCGCAGAGAAGTTTGCGACAGCCTTCATCGACAGTTATATACGGTTGCGGGGGCTGCCTGTATCGATTGTATCCGACCAGGATACCCGGTTTACCTCGAGCTTCTGGCAATCATTGTGTTCACAACTCGGAATCAGGCTTCGGATGTCTACAGCATACCATCCGCAATCGGACAGCCAGGTGGAAAAGGCGAATGCCACTCTGGCAACATTTTTGAAGGTATATATAGCACAACTCAAATCCCCCAAGCAGTGAAGCCGTCTGTTGCCACTGGCAGAGTTTACCTACAATGCGGCAAAGCATAAGGCTATAGGCATTTCACCGTTCGAAGCAGATATTGGTGTTGGAATATAGGGATCGATAGAGATGAAGATAGTGAATTTATTGTATTACAGTATTATGCGGGCACAAGATCTCTCTATATACAGGAAGGCCGTCAGGACAAAGGACGGAAGACTGCCCCCCCCCGAGCCGGTGCTTGGGGACTCAGTCATGTCCGGACGCCTCCTCATCTCCGGACGCCACCTTATTCTGACACTTCCCCTTGTACAGAAGATGAAAAGGAACACAGGAGAAAATGAGAAAAACAGAATCCTTGGATGCCTCATTAAAACTCGTAACCGTGTAAAAATCCCTTCGAGGGAGAAACCACAGACATAGGAGAAAGAGTACATCCTCCAAAAAAAGAGCAGGAAGATGAGAGGGAAAGAAAAAGGGAAAAAAGAAGGGAAAAACTATTTCAACTGCTTAACGCGTGGTCTGTCAACCACTTCCACTGAGTCCCAGCTTACAAGCCCAAGCCCGTGAGCGTTCTTCCAGTGAGCGTTGTGAGGGAGATTCTTCATCATGATGTCGGCGAACGTGTCGGATGTCGGAAGGTATTTGGTTTTGATGGCGTTCCGTTCGCAGGCATCACAGACGAAGTGGAAGCGGACACTGATGTGCTTGGTGCACTCAGGGAATTTCAGGTTCTTTGCAAGTTGGATTGCACCTTGGTTATCGATGAAGATTTGCTGGAGCTCGGTAGCCTTGCCATATAATATGTGAGCGTATAAGGAGCAGACCCAGATGGCTTCTTTTGTGGCGTTGGAAGTACCTATGTATTCGGCTTCCACCGTTGAGATAGCGACGAGCGGCTGCTTACGAGCACGCCAGGTAATAGCACCTCCGGCAAGCATGAATAGATAGCCAGATGTTGATTTTCGGTCATCGGAATCTCCAGCAAGGTCTGAGTCAGTGTAGCCGGTGGGCCTGGTGGCTTCGGAGTCTGATGCATTGTACAGGATAGTGAGGTCGTCCGTGTGTCGCAGATATCGTAACGTATAGGTGGCTGCTGACAAGTGCTCGGTAGTCGGGGTGGAGGAGGATTTGCTGAGCATGGAGACGGTGAATGCGAGGTCCAGCCGAATGCATAGCATTAGCCACACGAGAGTGCCAACAATTGACTGATACCGTTGTTTTACCATCTGAGTCAAAAGTCTTTGCTGTGCCGTTTGTCGGATTTAACTCTGGATCTGATCTCTGGAGCTTACTTCCAGTAGGCTGTGGTGTCCAGTGGCCGTTGCAGTAGGGAAAAACCATTTGTCACAAGCAGCTTCCTGACAGCATGCTGTTGGTGGATATGCAGTATCCGTCGTGATCGGTCACACTCAATCTCTATACAGAGGAAGCAGTGAACTGGGCCGAGGTCACTCATCTTGTACTTGGCATGGAGGAGGTGTTTGATTCTGGTAACTCGGTTGGCCGATGGAGAGAGGAGTAGCAGGTCATCAACGTGCAGCAGTAGAATTATTGGTGCGTCGTTTTTGAGCTGATTGCTTGGAAAAATTCCAGATTGCCAGTGGGGAATCGGTTCGATTGGTTAAGGTGGTGCTTGCCGAGAGAAAGACAATCGGACCGTACTCGCATCACTGGAGACCGAGAGATCTGAGAAAGTGGTCAATATGCTCATACCGGAGACGGAGGCCTGCTTAAGTCCGTAAAGCGACTTTCTCAGCTTGCAGACTTGAGGTTTGTCCACCTCAATACCCTGCGGCAGTGCCATATAGACGTCACCGTCAACTTTGGGATTCAGGAAGGCAGTGACAACATCCATTTGTTTGAATTCCCAGTCATGGACAACCGCGAGGGCTAGCATCATGCGTAGGCTTTGCAAGTTTGCTACTGGAGCAAAAGTTACATCGAAGTCAACCCCCGCCTGCTGTTCAAAGCCTCGGATAACAAGCCTGGCCTTATACCGAATGCCACCTCCTGGCAACTGCTTGGTCTTGAAGACCCACTTGGAGCTAATGGGCGTGACACCGGCTGGAACGTCTTCCAGCCCGACATAGTCCCGGGTTGAGATTTCAGCCAAAGACCTGAGTTCCTCATCAACCGCATCAGACCATTTCTGGCCAAACCTTGGGTGCGCAATGGCTTCCCAGTAGGACACCGGATCTGCAGAATCCATTGGTTCCTCTTCCACCCGGATCCGGTGGGCGACCGCTCTAGGTCTCTTCCGAAGATCATACCAGACGCTGTTTTCCTCCAAATGAGTCCGCTCGAGGCGCCGAGTCTGAGTCCAACCGCCAAGGTGTCGAGTCCGAGTCCACTCGAGGAATTAAGTTTGCACAAGGCGCCGAGTCCGAGTCCGACCGCCGAGGCGTCGAGTCTGAGTCCGTCCGAGGAATTGAGTTTGTTCAAGGAATTGAGTTTGCTCGAGGAATTGAGTTTGCTCGAGGCGCAGAGTCTGAGTCCGACCGCCGAGGCGTCGAGTCTGAGTCCACTCAAGGAATTGAGTTCGCTCAAGGTGCCGAGTCCGAGTCCGACCGCCGAGGTGTCGAGTCCAAATCTGCCCGAGGAATTGAGTTCATTCAAGGCAATGAGTCCGAGTCCGACCGCTGAGGCGTCGAGTACGAGTCCGCCCAAGGAATTGAGTTTGCTTGAGGAATTGAGTTTGCTTGAGGAATTGAGTTTGCTCGAGGCGGCGAGTCCGAGTCCGACTGCCAAGACGTCGAGTCCACGTCTGCTCGAGGAATTGAGTTCGCTCGAGGCGCCGAGTCTGAGTCCGACTTCCAAGGCGTCGAGTCCAAGTCCCACCGCTGAGGCGTCGAGTCTGAGTCTGCCCGAGGAATTAAGTTCCCTCGAGGCACCGAGTCCGAGTCCGACCACCGAGGCATCGCGTCCGACCGAGTCCGCCTGAGGAATTGAGTTTGCTCGAGGAATTGAGTTTGCTAGAGGCGCCGAGTCCGAGTCCCACCGCTGAGGCGTCGAGTCCGAGCCTGCCCAAGGAATTGAGTTCGCTTGAGGCGCTGAGTCCGAGTCTGACCGCCGTGGCATTGGGTCCGATTGTCGTAGCATCAAGTCTGATTGTCGTGGCATCAAGTCCGAGCTCCATGGCATCGCGTCTGACCATCGTGGTAACGAGTCCGTCCGAGATGAGTCCACATCCATTCCGGACGACAAGTCCACAACCACCCTTCAGGCCTTCCACAGTTGTGCTGAAGTATGCGAGTACGTGTCCATTTATTAGGATTGAAGGGTCAACGATATCTGACTTGCCACTGATAGGGGTCTTGTATTGGTTCTTGGCTTCGCTGTTGATGCCGTCCTAGTATCAACATCGGCTTTTTGTGGAAATTGGCTCCACATCAATGGCAGTCTCGCCATTGATATCGGTCTTGCCATAATTCTTGCTATTTTCCACTCTTGGTACGCCGGCCGGGGCAGTGATAGGAGCTTCCGAGGACATCCACTTGCTTGACGGATCTGCTTAATCCAGTTGCACTTCCACCCAGATCCGGTGTGGATGTAGTTTATGTCTGAGCAGCGAGACTGTTCTGAAACTGGGTATTTCAGTAGATGTCTTCATGTCTGGAATGAATACTCAGCTTTTGGAAGGGATTCCACATATGGTCTTTGTTCAATCGGCATCTCAGTGGAGAGCCCACTTAGGAGCAAAGCCGATTCAGGAGCAAAACAGAAAACCACTGGAGTAGCGATTATACCGAAGTCGCTAAATCCTTTGAAGTGGCCGAATCCACAGTAGCCGTCGAACGCGCTACAGTAGTGGAAATCTCCGAGTGGTTCTCTGTTGGTCAACAGCTTCTTTTTCGGATGGCTCGTAGGATGGGTTGTAGGACCGCTCGGTCTCATAGGCTCACTCGTAGAATCGCAGTGGAATCGCTTGTAGAATCGCATGTAGAATCGTTCATATTATCGCTTGTAGGATCACTTGGCGGATCGCCTGTGGGATCGCTCGTGAGATCGCTGTTGGAATTGCTCGTGGGGTCGCCGTATCCAAAGGTCCTTCAGCTAGCAGGCCAACACATCACTCGGATGACAACCGACTGATGCTGACTGTTGAATGGTTGCACCGTTCAATGCGTAAGGCTCAAGTCTGGGCAGTCGCGTTGGCTGGAAGGCCCCTCTATTCCGAGAATAGTGATGCGTTGTCTGGTTGGCGATGTCGTCGGACGCGACACGGCTCCAAAAAGTTAAGGCTTAATAAACAAGAGTGCAAGGATGAGACGCAGAAGCGAGGCACAAAGTGGCAGGTACGGTGGGTGCCATTATCGATGGGTATCGGATTGGCAGAGCATTCAATCCGGGCTCATAACCTGTTGGAATATAGGGATCGATAGAGATGAAGATAGTGAATTGATTGTATTACAGTATTATGCGGGCACAAGATCTCTCTATATACAGGAAGGCCGTCAGGACAAAGGACGGAAGACTGCCCCCCCCGAGCCGGTGCCCAGCGACTCAGTCATGTCCAGACGCCTTCTCATCTCCGGACGCCTCCTCATCTCTCATGTCCGGACGCCTCCTCATCTCCGGACGCCACCTTATTCTGATAATTGGATACATTCCTAGACTTCCACAAGATCTGTTGGCACCAGGACCCCAGATGCCGATATCGAGACCGGGAAGGGAATACGCCGAACGCCTCATCAAGATCCTACGAATGCTTCGAGAGCGAATGGAAGAAACCCAGCTGACAACAGGGTGGGAAGCGAACGAGCATCGCCAGCCACACCCGTTTCGGGTACGCGATTTGGTATTCCTGGACACCCGTTTGCTGCCAGTCGGCTACGCCAACGTCAATTCCACTGCCAATGACACCGTCAACTCGCGAAAATTTCAACATCCATACGCCGATCAGTTTACGATCCTGAAGTCTGCCAGTGAGAATGCGTTTGTTCTCGACATCCCAGCGCACTGGCGCTTACACCCGGTCTTTAACGTCGCACGCCTCCAACTGTCGAAGGTTGACAAAACCTGTGAACATACACCCCCACCACCGCTAGGCGCCACCGCTACTGTCGAGTACGAGGTTGAGTCGATCTGTGAGCACAGAGGCACCACGGTTCGAGATCTTGAATATCTGGTCAAATGGGTCGGCTACGCTGACCCTACGTGGGAACTGCTGGCGAATCTGAGAGGCAGCAGCAACGAGCTGCTGGGTGAATACCACGCTGCGAATGGCCTACGGGTCTACTGGTGGATGGAACGGGAGTGACAGGAGGTGTAGGCGATGTGTGGTGCGCCGGGTATATTTTGCTGTTTTCGGTTGCGTTGGAGTGCACTTTGTTATGTTCGGGGTTATTGTTATAAGCTGGGTTTGTCGTTTTTTTTTTGTTTTTGTTGTTGTTTTTTTTTGTTTTTTTTGTTTAGGGTCGGCGCTTGTTTTATTGAGAGGGAAGTGGTTGTAGGAGGAGGATTCCGGACATCGTGGATGCCACGCCTAGAGTGGCTAGCATGGCCGCTAGCATGGCTTCTAGAGTTTGTGGGACTTAACAGATGGCTGCCCTAAGGGCTTCTGTAGATAGACAGTCACACACTAGCGCTAGCACACAGAAACTTGTATAAGTGTCCAGTGCTCCCCTCTTTAGAATGGACATGTTTCTCGCTACCCCTCATGGAAGTCCTAGGATGATTGGCACATTTCTGATTGTGATGCAGTGTAGCCGGATGTCTTCTTTGTGATGGTTGATCATCAGGTGGATTTGAGCGTCGTGGGTTACCAGCCCGCCAGTGACCTTGCTTCCGTCCACGGTCAGGACTCGTCTGGGTACTGGTTTTTGTCGTATCTGTATTCCGCTGGCTTCCGCATACGCTCTATCGATGAAGTTCTCGGATGCTCCACTGTCTACCAGGGCTGTAGTGGCACATTCCTGGCCATTGGCTCGCTTTATCCTTACTTTGATCATTATTTTTCCCTCTCGGTCGTATCGGGTTGTCCGGATTCTGTAGGGCGGTTCTTCTTCATCTTTCGCAACTGGCTTCTCCCTCGGGTGACTGTTGCTAGGGTCTACTCCGGAGGGCTGTCGTTTCCAGACGGTTTTTCCTCTGTTTCTTCTTCAAACATGGCTTCTGCGGCTCTGTATGGCATTTTCCATAGAAGTCATGTTTTCTTGGGCTGGGGGCATTCCCTTGAAAAATGCCCTTTCTTTCCGAAGTTGTATCATTCATCTGGGTTTATTCATTGAGGGAATCGGTTCGGCGTCCACTGTGCGAACTTGAATCGTCGGGTGGCGTCGAGGTCCATTGGGTCCCCCGGGGGTACTGACGGGGGTTCCCTGGTGTTGACAAGGAAACAGACTTCTGGGCTGGCAGCGGGCCGTCGACTGACGACTCCGAGGTTGCATAGGCGGCTATCGGTTTTGATGGCAGCGGTAGTATAGTCCATGAGAACTGTGGCTGGTGCTTCGCTCATGATGAGGTGTCTTTTGACTTCGGAGTGTAGTCCGTCTCGGAATCGTGCAATGCATACGTTATCTGCGTAGGGGAGATCTGCTTTGATTGGCTGGCATTCTGCCCAGTAGGTTGCTGCCATTCGATGTCCTTGCTGGATTTTCTGGAATTTCTCAAATGCGCTTTCCTCTACGTCTACTTGGCCAAACGCATGCCTCATGTTAGTTTTCAGTTCTTCCCAGGTTAGGTTGATTCCTCCTTCCTGGTTCAGAAAGGTTTCCACCCAGTTCCATGCCACTCCTCGGAGTAGGGATGATGCGTATTGCGTTTTCTTCTCATCGTCATCGAATCGGTTCCCTTCTGTTCTGAATTTTAGTTCACACTGGGCCAGAAAGGTTTTGAATTTTGTTTTTTCTCCTTCGAAAGGTTCCGAGTCCCGGAGCTTTGGATAACTGGTCTGCGGCGGTCTGTCGCGTGCTGCTAGGAGGGTTTGCAACATATCTGTTGTTAACAGATGGGGTCCTTCCATCATTCTACTCTGCTGTTCTGGTGTCTCCGGGGTTACTGGTCTTCATCTTGGTTCTGGTGTTACGGGACTTGGAGCCCGCTGGTCGTCGGGGACTTCCCTGTATTCGCGGAGGTCGAGGGGGTCCTTGGTGTTTTCACCCGTGGAGTCCACTGTGTCCCTTGGTCTGCTACGTCGGGTGTCAATTGGAGAGACGCAATCTAGTGTCAAGATCCTACCTCACTAGTCCATGCTGCTCGACAGGCAACGTAGGCTGTCCTGCTGGTCTTCTTCTTCGTTGGCAGTATCTGACTTCGCTGTGGCGGTATCCGACTTCGCCCTAATCTCCGCATGCCTGATATGTTCTCGTTGCAGTATTCGACTTCGCTGTGGCAGTATCCGACTTCGCCCTAATCTCTGCACACCTGGCGTGGTCTCGTTGCGGTATTCGACTTTGCTGTGGCGGTATCCGCCTTCGACCTAATCTCCACATGCCTGATGTGGTCTCGTTGCGGTATTCGACTTCGCTGTGGTGGTATCCGACTTGGCCCTAATCTCTGCACACCTGGCGTGGTCTCGTTGCGGTATTCGACTTTGCTGTGGCGGTATCCGCCTTCGACCTAATCTCCGCATGCCTGATATGGTCTCGTTGCGGTACTCGACTTCGCTGTGGCGGTATCCGACTTCACCCTAATCTCTGCACGCCTGGCGTGGTGTTGTTGCTGTATTCGACTTCGCTGTGGTGGTATCCGACTTCGCCCTAATCTCTGTACGCCTGACGTGGTCACGTTGCAGTATTCGACTTTGCTGTGGCGGTATCCGCCTTCGACCTAATCTCCGCATGCCTGATAAGGTCTCGTTGCGGTATTCGACTTCGCTGTGGTGGTATCCGACTTCGCCCTAATCTCTGCACACCTGGCGTGGTCTCGTTGCGGTATTCGACTTTGTTGTGGCAGTACCCGACTTCGCCTTAATTTCTAATAGGTTCTTACAGGTAGTGGTCGCAGCACCGGGTCACGGATGTAGAGAGAGAGGTCTGTGGAGAGAGATAATAGATTGCGTGGAGAAGAATCTCCAGACTAGCTACCGCATCGCTTCCTTTATACCTTTTTCTCCACTGTGGATATCACAGTCTCGCCCACAAGACCGACAGAGAAAATCTCCTTCATGACTCAATCGCCGCACCCCAAAACACACGATCGTACTCGACTCTCACCCACTTCACCCCAAAACAGACTACCGCGAGGCAGACACACAACAGTAAGGAAGCAACAAGAAAAGCATACCACTGGAAACCTGATAAGGAGAAAGGGAAATGCAAGTATGGTAAGGCAGACTCGCAAACAGTGAGGAAGCGACAAGGAAAGCATACAAAAATGGAAACGTGACAACGACAAGGAGAGACGCAAGTGATAAGCTCAAGGTAAGTTCGCAAGGCCGATACAGATGAAAAGGAGACGGATCCTTGGCGGCCGGCGACCAGGTCAGGGTTTTGTGGGACATCGCTGACGGAGAGCTGTCGGAGGGACCAGGATGAGGTGTCAAGGCGTGTAGGCCAACGACGGCGGCGGCAGAGATGAGGAACAGCCATAGGGTGACCAGCGTGTGGGTGGCGCCCGAGGCGATGCCGAGCCTGTTGTGTCAGATTCTTGACACTAGGATGATTGGCGCATTTCCGATTGTGATGCGGTGTAGCTGGATGTCTTCTTCTTGATGGTTTATTGTGAGGTGGATTTGAGCGTCATGGGTTACCGGCCTACCCGTGACCTCGCTTTCGTCCACGGTCAAGACTCCTCTTGGTACTGCCTTTTGTTGCATCTGTATTCCGCTGGCTTCCGCATACGCTCTATCGATGAAGTTCTCGGATGCTCCACCATCTACCAGGGCTGTAGTGCCACATTCCTTGCCATCAGCTCCCTGGATGCTTACTTTGATCATTATTTTTTCCTCTCGGTCGTATCAGGTTGTCCGGATTCTGTAGCACAGTTGTTCTTCTTTTGCAACTGGCTTCTCCGTCAGGTGGCTGTTGCTAGGGTGTACTCCTGAGAGCTGTAGTTTCCAGACGCTTCTTCCACTGTTTCTTCTTCAAACATGGCTTCCATGGCTCTGTATGGCTTTTTCCATGGGAGTCGTGTTTTCTTGGGCTGGGGGCATTCCCTTGAAAAATGCCCTTTCTTTCCGCAGTTGTAACATTCATCTGTGTTCGTTCGTCAAGGGAATCGGTTCGGCGTTCGCTGGGCGAACTTGAATCATTGGGTGGCGTCGAGGTCCATTGGGTCCCCCAGGGGTACTGACAGGGGTTCCCTGGTGTGGACATGGAAGCATGCTTCTGGGCTGGCAGCGGGCCATCGACTGATCACTCCGAGGTTGTATAGACGGCTATCGGTTTTGATGGCAGCGGTAGCATAGTGCACCAGAACTGTGGCTGGTGCTTTGCTCATGACCAAGTGTCTTTTGACTTCAGGGTGTAGTCTGTCTCGGAATCGTGCAATGCATACGTTATCCACGTAGGGGAGATCTGCATTGATCCACTCGAATTCTGCCCAGTAGGTTGCCGCCGTTCAATGTCCTTGCTGGATTTTCTGGAATTTCTTGAATGCGATTTCCTCTGCATCTACTTGGCCTAACGCATGTCTCATGTTAGTTTTCAGTTCTTCCCAGGTTAGGTTGATTCCTCCTTCCTGGTTCAGAAAGGTTTGCACCCAGTTCCATGCCACTCCTCAGAGTAGGGATGACGCGTATCCTGTTTTCTTCTCATCGTCGTCGAATTGGTTCCCTTCTGTTCTGAATTTCAGTTCACACTGGGCCAGAAAGGTTTTGAATTTTGCCTTTTCTCCTTCGAAAGGTTCCGGGTCCCGGAGCTTTGGATAACTGCTCTGCGGCGGTCTGTTGCGTGCTGCTAGGACGGTTTGCAACATATCTGTTGTTAACAGATGGGGTCCTTCCGTCATTCTACTCTGCTGTTCTGGTGTCTCCGGGGTTACTGGTCTTGATCTTGGTTCTGGTGTTACGGGACTTGGAGCCCGCTGGTCGTCGGGGACTTCCCTGAATTCACGGAGGTTGAGGGGGTCCTTGGTGTTTTCGCCCATGGAGTCCACTACGTCCCTTGGTCTGCTACGTTGGGTGTCGATTGGGGACACGCAATCTAGTGTCAAAATCCTTTCCCACTAGTCCATGCTGCTCGACAGGCAACGTAGGCTGTCCCGGTGGTCTTCTTCCTTGGCAGTATCTGACTTCACCCTAGTCTTCTACACGTTCCGCGTGGACTCATTGCGGTATTCGACTCCGTGGTGGCGGTATCTGACTTCACCGTAATCTCTGCACACCTGGCATGGTCTCGTTGCGGTATTCAACTTCGCTGTGGTGGTATCAGACTTCGCCCTAATCTCTGCACACCTGGCGTGGTCTCGTTGTGTTATTCGACTTCATTGTGTCGGTATCCGACTTCACTCTAATCTCTGCACTCCTGGCGTGGTCTCGTTGTGGTATTTGACTTCGCTGTGGCGGTATCCAACTTCGCCCTAATCTCTAATAGGTTCTTACAGATAGTGGCCGCAGCACCGGGTCATGGATGTACAGAGATAGGTCTGTGGAGAGAGATAATATGCGACTTCAATCAATTGCACTCAGTACTACAGACTATATGCGCTCCTCCCACCGTACCACCCCCATGGGGTTTCCATCTTTCCCGTTACCGCCGAAAAGTAAATGCAGCGCACTAAAGAAATCGTAAAAGTACGGCACCAAAGAAATCGTAATAGCGAGCGACCGTACAGAAAGACTCATGACAATCCGTCCTCCCCATTGGCCGAAATCAAAGTGTTTTGCGGGTACATTATAAAGGAGACTTGCGGTGGAAGGAAACTTCGGTAAAGGAGGCAGTGCAATACCCTTACCTTTTGAGCACTCTCTAGGTGGCCATCGTCGTGTCAGTGGTTGCCGCGTTGTCGCGGCGCTTTTCCAGTGTGATCTTGACATGGGTGGAGCAGCTTCGGTCGGAGGCTTGGTGTGGTTGTAGGCAGTTGATGCAGCGGATCCGCAGGTCGTTGCAAGAGTGCCCTGCTCTGCAGTTTGTGATCGCACATGGATGATCCTTGGTGGGGTGGGGTTGTGCACATACAGTGCAGGTGTGGTTGCTGGCAGTGCAGTGTTGTGTTGGGTGCCCAAAGGTCTGGCATTTGTTGCATTGGGTGGTGGGGCTGAAGGTGATGTGTTCGGCAATAGTGCATTCGCGATTGAACATGGTGAGGTTGGTGACACCGAGTGACTTCTTCGTCATCTCACCTACAAAGGTGATGATCATGGAGGAGGCCTCTTTACCCTGGTGGGGTTCAGGGCTGGTGAGCCAACACGGTGTCTGACCCATTCAGAGGGACGGTTAGGATGATTCGATTACAGTACGGGCAGATTCGGGTTTGGCGGTGGACGGGATGCCGTGGACGATGAAACGGGTCCATTGCTGGCTGACCCTGGATGATGCGATTGGGAATTCGTGGAGTGCCTCCTCGAGGATGGCGAGGTATGGTTCATAGCTGGTGCTCAGGTGCTGATGCGCAACTGTGAAAACGAGGTTGTTGGTGGCAGTGATCTTTGCCAGGATGAGGGGCGGGTGTTCGATGTCAGCATGGGTGGTGATGGTCTTGTTGGCCACATGGAGTGCACGGTCTGCGGCCTCCTTGCGGTCGTTGGGTGCAGTTGTGAGGCTGAAGATTATCAGCCTGTCTGCCGTCGGGTAAGGCTTCGGGAGGATCGTCTCCTTCCTGGCCTTCTTCTTGCTCCTAACCTCCGTAAACTCCCTTGGCTGTTTTTCTGCTACCTGTGCGTAGGTTGATACAGGGGCTCCGGGAGGCTTGGTGGTGGTGGGTGGCTTCTGTCGTTGTTGGGGGAGTGCCGGCACAAACCTGGGGGCTGCAGGGGCAGCGGCGGGGATGGGACGTGCGGATAGGGTGGCAATTTGCTCCGAGAGCTTGGTGATGGTGTTGGTCAACTGGGAGATTTGTTTCTGCATCTCCAGGTCCCTCTCCTTCATCTCTTTGAGGCCAGGGATTTTGACGGTAACTGATTGCATTACAAATTGGGGTGTCATTTTGGTGTGGATGAAACGGCAAATCGGTTCAAGTAGCCGTTCGATGGTGTCGTTGGTAGCAGTGGTGTGGTCCAGTAGGGATTTCCATGCGAGGAAACTGGCCAGTGTGTCGGTATTGTGGTCCCAGTCGGGCGCATAGTCCAACTCTGCATTGAACATGTCGAGGGGGATGCTCTGTTGTGGGGTTGGGATCGGAGGTGGTGGTGGTGTGAATGTGATTGGTGGTGGGGTGGAGGAACTCCCTCCAAGTGACAGGTTTATTGTTTGGCTAATTTGCCCTTTGCCATGGAGGCGGAGATGGTTGCCATGGTGATGCAGAGTTTTCGTGGACAGGTGTCCACTTTTCGGAGCAGGGGTGGACGTTGTTCGGTTACTGGGCGACCCCGATGCGGAGCGAAATCGGGCGGGCAGCAACAACAAAGAAGTCAGAGGTGGCCAGCGAGTTCGTAGATGGAAAGACCGTGGAGTTATGAAGCTCCAGAGGGTATTTCCAGCGAAATTGGTGGTGGGAATAAAAATTTGATTGGCGGCGAACGAAAATTTTGCGGTGGAGTGAAGGGTAATAGATTGCGTGGAGAAGAATCTCCAGACTAGCTACCGTGCCCCTCCTTTTATACTTTTCCTATCCCTCTGTGGAATCACAGCTTGCACGCAAGACTGACACAGTTCCTCCGTCTAACATCACAACCCAATCGCCGCGCCCAAGGAAAACACATGATCACACTCGGCTGCTGTGCGGCCAACACTCAACTCGTGGCAAAGGAGAAAAGACGCGCAAGCAGTAACAGTAAGGGAAAGGAAGAATGACGTACAACTTAATCAAGGGACAACAATAGTCGTAACGAACATGTGAGAAAGACGCGCAAGCTCAATCAACGGGAGATAACAAACGTAGCGGACCGAAGAAGGACGCGCAAACACTATCACAAGGGAAAGGCAAAGACGAGAAGGACGCGTAGGCAACATAGAAGAAACAAAGGACAGAGGTCTAGACTGGCCAGCGGTCGGGGAATATCGCCACCAGCACAATATGGCGAAGATTGGTTGAAGCGCCAAAGCGCGGAGGCTACGTCTCGCTGCGGCAGCCGTGATGAGGCCAAGCCACTGGGCGGCAAGGGTGACGGCAGCATCAGGAAAAAAAATCTGCATCCGGATGCACAGGCTGTGTCCAGACGCACCAGGTGCTCGGGACGTTCTGGACGCACCCTGGCAGGGCACATACCGCTTCCAACGTGAAATGCACAGGCAATGTGAATTCGAACGCAGTACGCCATGGCACCATGCATTCAGACGCTATATGACAGGGTGCCGTGCATCCGGAAGCAGCTCACCATGGCATCTGCTTACCAGACGGAGCGTGTCAGGTCATTTTCCTTCTGGACGCAGCCGTGTCAGAGAATTTTCCTTCTGGGCACAGCTGTGTTAGGGCAAATGGCGTCTGGACAACGCGTATCATGCCACCACGGTCAAGCTATCTGTTAAGGTACGGAACATCGTAGCAAATACTCTTGTCGCATTCACAAACACGCAGCGGGTTCCAGGCATAGTGACTCAGTCCAGTTCTATTCATTCTATCTAATATACATCTATATATGCTACTACCACACTTCACGCGGAAACAAATGAAAGTTGGCAAATACGACATGACGCGTTGAGCACGACGCGATGAGCACGACGTGATGAGCACGACGCGATGAGGACGACGCAATGAGCAAGACGCGATGAGCACGACGCGTTGAGCACGACACGATGAGCACGATGCGTTGAGCACGACGCGATGATCACGACGCGATGAACACGATGCGATGAGCATTACGACTATCAGGTGGATGGCGATGAGCACGCTGCTGGCGGCGAGGACGATAGCAAGTAGGACGCGGCGAGGACGATAGCAAGTAGGACGTGGCGTGTATGATTGCAAGCTTTGTGACATGGTTAGTGCAGCTCTCAGAGTGACAGACAGCGGGAAGTTGTACAATACAACGTGACGAGTATGATGTCAATGAGAGTGCCGGCGGCAAGAACGATAGCGGGTAGGATGCGGCGAGTATGATGTCATTGAGGGTGCCAGCGGCGTGGACGATAGCAAGTAGGACGCGGCGAGTATGATTGCAAGTAAGACGTGGTGAGAATGATGGCGAGCTTTGTGACATGGTTAGCGCAGCTCTCAGAGTGACAGAGACACCGGGAAGTTGTGCAATACACAGTGAGGAGTACGATGACAATGAGGGTGCCAGCAGTGAGGACGATAGCAAGTAGGCTGCGGCGAGTATGAGTGCGCATAAGACGCGGTGAGTATGATGTCAATGAAGGAGCCGGCAGCGAGGACGATAGCAAGTAGGATGCGGCGCGTATCATTGCAAGTAAGACGTGGCGAGTATGATGGCGAGCTTTGTGACATGGTTAGCACAGCTCTCAGAGTGACAGAGAGTGGGAAGTTATACAATACAAGGTGACGACTACGATGTCAACGAGGGTGCCGGCGGCGAGAACGATAGCGAGTAGGACGCGGCAAGTAAGTCGCGGCGAGTATGATGGCGTGAAAGACGCGACGAGTATGATGGCAATAGAAAGTGCCAAGCCACTACTAACGCTTGCACTTTCACAAGGTTCGGCTCATCACTCATAGATAGACCCCTTTTTTCTTCTCCTTTCACCTTGTCCTACTCGTCGACATTTTCCTAATCGACATCTTACTCGTTGCGCCTTTCTCGCCATCATACTCAACGCGTCTTACTTTCTCTCATACTTGCTGCGTCCTACTCGCCCACACTCGCCGCGTCCTACCCCCTATTGTTCTCGCCACCGGCACCCTCATTGACATCGTACTCGTCACGTTGTATTGTACAACTTCCCGCTGTCTGTCACTCTGAGAGCTGTGCTAACCATGTCACAAAGCTCGCCATCATACTCGTCACGTTGTATTGTACAGCTTCCCGCTGTCTGTCACACTGAGAGCTGCGCTAACCATGTCACAAAGCTCGCAATCATCCTCGCCGCATCCTACTTGCTATCGTCCTTGTCGCCTGTGGCGTGCTCATCGCCATCCTCCTCATAGTCGTCGTGCTCATCATGTCGTGTTCATCTCGTCGCGCTCATCGCATCGTGCTCATCGCTTCGTGCTCAACGCGTCATGCACAACGCGTCGTGCTCATCGCGTCGTGCTCATCGCGTCGTGCGTAATGCGTCATGTCGTATTTTCCAACTTTCCTTTGTTTCCGCGCGAAGTGTGGTCGTAGCATATATAGATGTACATTAGATAGAATGAATAGAACTGGACTGAGTCACTATGCCTGGATCCCGCTACGTGTTTGCGAATGCGACAAGAGTATTTGCTGCGATGTTCCGTGCGTTGAAACCCAGCCTGACTGCGGTGCCATGACACGCGTCGTCCAGACGCCATTTGCCCTGACACGGCCGTGTCCAGAAGGAAAATGCCCTGACACAGCTACGTCCAGAAGGAAAATGCCCTGACATGGCTATGTCCAGAAGGAAAATGCCCTGACACGGCTGTGTCCAGAAGGAAAATGCCCTGACACACTCTGTCCGGTAAGCAGATGCCGTGGCGAGCTGCCATCGGACGCAGGGTGCTGTGGCGAGATACGTCCTGTCACGGCGTAGGTCCCGGCACTCGATTTGGGTTTGGTTGTTTGATTTCGTTGTTGATGCCGGCACCTCACTCCAGATGTCTCGATCTTGGAAAGAGTGTTGTCACCTCGCTCCGGATGTCTCGATCTTGGAAAGGGTGTCGGTTACGGGTCCCGGTTGCATAAGAGAAGGTTGTATGAGTTGCGTGGTTATGAGCACATATGTGAGTATGAGTACATATGTGAGTTGTATGGGTATGAGTAGGAGGACGTATGGGAGTTGCGAGAACTGTGTATATAAGGAGGGCTGTCTCCCGTGTTTTGTCTTCTTCTTCTCTTCATGCAACCTCTTGTATTCTATTCGGAATATCAACCTCGT
>Ga0307516_10001497_pt1 | contig 32177 bp, 37 predicted proteins | sample 19_EM_MG_FD_203310 | JGI IMG/M metagenome (GOLD analysis project Ga0307516, IMG submission 203310) | Populus trichocarpa ectomycorrhiza microbial communities from riparian zone in the Pacific Northwest, United States - 19_EM | ecosystem: Host-associated > Plants > Roots > Unclassified | place...
TTGTCCGTGTTCTTTACGGTCGAAAACCATAGCGTCGGAAGCCTTTCGCGGAGTTCCCATGCGTGCGTCGGTTAGCAGCGTAACCGTATGATTTGTATTCGCGAGAACACATGATACCACCGGTGGGTGGGCGCGTCGACGGGGTAGTGAGGGTCACCCTCCCCCCCGGATCGGCTCAATCATACCAGTAGTATACAGCATCCTCGCCAGAACCAGAGGTAGTCCTCGCTGCTCCATCACCGAGAGAATCGAGAGACTGCTCCTCAACCCCATCCCAGTCCCATTGTGCACCACTTCCCTTAACCTTTCCAGGTGTCCAACCGGAATCATCTCCCAGGCAACCGGCGATCCGTATATTCTCGAGAGGAAACCCGTGATTTTTCCTCAACCGGCAACAGCTAAGGATCGTCTCTTTGAGGCTGGGTCCGGGAAAGAATACATCCAAGATGACGAGGTCTCGGAGAGAGGGTAACAACGGCGCCGCTTTGTCCAAGTCCGTTGGGTGTTTGATAATCTCCGGACCGAGGGATTCGAAGAGGCTGGTCTCAGTACCCCTGAGCCAAACCGTGAGCTGAGTAAGTCCCGGAATCATCCCGAGGACGTCTTCGAGATACGACCTCGTTCGGGATATCCTCAGCTCGAGCTCGAGGTGAAGAAGGTGTTGGAAAACCCCTGTTTCGCCCAACTTGAGTAGATCCTTGACTAGGGAGTCCGCCAGTGACGTCGGGGATTTCAGGATGAGGAAGGGTGCTTGTCGCGGGGGCGGGGGGTCGTTCGTGGAGTGTCTGTGGTAGTGTAAGACACGGTTGGCGTGATCTGTCTCCTGCATCACTAAGTGTCGTAGCTTTCCGGGGGAAATTGTGGTGTGCAGTGTCGCGAAAAGACCTCCAAAGGTGTGGATTGAGTCCTCTGGCTGTGGGTGGAGCGCGTTAAGTTTGAGTTCGTTCAAGTTTATCAAAAGTTGCAAGCGTTCCAAAAATCGATGGAACTGGTTGATTTCCCAGCGAGTGGAGATTTCGACGGTACGCAGGTCTGGCAAGGAAATCACTTCCTGTTCGCCATCTAACTCCAGCGGGAGTTCGGTTCGCGTATATTTGATGGATATATGTTGCAGAAGTGGATTGAGTCGGAGGATGGATAAAGGGTCAGGACGCTTAGAGGGAGGTGCATTAGGCTATATGAACCGAGAGAGGTGGGTAAGGTTCCGCGCCCCGGCCAACTCAAATCCACAGGGAAAGATTTCCAACCTCTTGACGGAAGGGCCGAAGAGATTCTCGATAACTTCGGAGCAGCCCGCCATCCCAAACCCATTTACGACGGAGAGGGAAGCGAGGCGGGAAGGGGGCGGGATGTCAGAAGGATAGATGGTGCTTAAAATGAGGTCATCGCCGTCGAAGGTGAACTCGCGAATCCTGTCGGTGAAAGTCGCGTCCCGAAACACGGCGTGGAATACCAGTGTTTCAAACGGACTAAACTCGTCAAGAACGTCGAGTATCTCTATGGATAAGTCCGGCCGCTTGGAAACTCGAGCGAACATGGGCCAAAGACCGACATTGTTTCCCAGCTTGCACCAGAGGTGAGGCGTGGCTTGCGCAACACCGTACCAGTGCCGACAAACGAATTAAAAACGCGGCAGTATTGTTCGTGGTGAATGCGGTGAGGCGAGACGTTGCACTGCAAGATTTTCCCCAGGATCTCTGGTGGGACACGTATAACCGAGCGGAGCGCCACAGCTGGGTCGTCGTCGCCTCGAGACTCTCTGTGAGCAGGTCAGCGCGGGCGTTGGAGGTACTAACGGGAGGTTGTTGCTAATGTTGTGGGACCCATTACGCGCTTCCCTTGAGAGAATGAAAGATTGCGCACGTATCGATCGGTGGACTTGAAGCTCGATCAGCGTCGCTCATGCGCAGAATCTGGACTACAACGATGGGATAAACAAAGGCACCTCCATCGTAGATTCTCTTCCAGATTTCAAGGATGCCATCTGAGGGTGAGTGTGCAAAGTCACAATACCCGGCCGACGGGTGGAACTCGTAAGTGTCAAGGGCAGAGGCTGTGGGAATCCTGGAATTTGTCTCATCGCGACTAACGGCCCTTTCACGCTCAAGTCTGCGGTTCGCCCCCCCCCCCACGGGGCAGCTTGTCGGGCCGAGGTGAGGAGTCCATCAACCAGGTTACCGCCCCAACAGGCCGAGGTGGAAAATTTGTATGCAATGCGGGGAATGTAAAATCGTTGGTGGGAACTTCTAGTTACACGGCAGTGATGCCGGCTGCCTTCAACTTGGCGACTAACTCATCGACGGATTCGACCTTGAACGCGTAGTTGAGCCGGCGAGTAGTGGTTTCGGCAGAAGGGTGACACTGACCTTCGTCCCTCCGACCCGTTTCGGTGGTTCAGTAACCTTGATGGTTTCCAAAATGGGAGTCACATCCACACCGAGGTCGGAAGGTCGGAATTTCTCGATTGGTTTCTTTTTCGCCTTCATAATGTTGGGTAATGAGGCATACCGGGGTTCTGTGGCAAGGTTAGCATCAATTGATCTGCGTGAGATGGGGTAGAACTGACCATTCAGACGTAAATCGGTTGTTACAACGAGTGGAAGCTTGCACCTGACCTCCTGAAGTCCGCCGTCGATTTCGCGCGTCACAAGTGCCACCTTGTTGGTTTCGTCGACCTCGACCTTGCTGGCGAATGTTGCCTGAGACCACCCGAGGAGACCGGCCAACATCTGACCTGTCTGGCCTGCATCATCGTCAATCGCCTGCTTCCCCATAATGACCAGGTCGACGGGCTCCTTCTGCTTCTCGATGGAGGCCTTAATGAGTTTAGCAACACTGAGTGGTTCCGGGGATGGCGCGGTTTCCGGCAGCTCAACATGAATACCGGAGTCGGCACCCATGGCCAATGCTGTACGAAGCGTTTCGGCTGCCTTGGGAGGACCAACGGTCAAGACCTTGATCGACTTGACGGCGTCCTTCAACTTTTCTCGAAGACGGACCGCTTCCTCAACCGCTGCGCGCATTTCGGGTAAACTCGAGAAGTCTGATGACCATTGGATACGGACCGATTTCGTCAAAAGGGTTCTGTAAAAAAGTGAGACGTGAGGTGTGCGTGGACGCGGGTGTTGCTCACCATGGAATGTTTGACGCTGAGGTCAATGCCCTTCTGGTCCGGGTTGACGCGGACCTTGACCGCATAGTCGACGCACCTGGCATGCGTCAGGGGTAGGGTTGGTCCAGAGTGTATGCGCGTACCTCTTAACGGGTACCAGCAAGTTGAGGAGCCTCGCAGACGTTGGGCGCATGTTCACTCAAAGTCAAACGGAGACGGTGACCCGGCAGGATCCGAGGCCCGGTGATGCCGTGTTCCCGATTTGGCAAGTGCGACGGAATCATCGAAAACCTCCCCCTCCATCCCTCAAGGCCATCCTGACCAAGGTGAGCACAGTTTCGCTAAAACCGTACCCTGGGGTGGGAGAAATTGCACCGTAAACGTTGGGTTGGCGGTTTCTGAGTAGAGGCTGGGTGGTTTTGACGATGGATTGCGATGGATACGTTTGGATGGACACATCTCTCTTTCGCTTCTCCCACCTCACTCCTCGTTCTCAACGCCCCCTTCCTTACAAATATCCGACACACCTCTAGACTGCGTTCAAATGGCCACCCCAAAACCTACCAAGGGAAAGACCGCCAGTACGATCGTCTTCCGAGGATACTCAATTCCATGTTGACCTCATTTCCAGCCAAGACTCCTCCTTCGAAGGAAACCAAGGCCAAGAATGCTAAAAAGGCCGCCCTCGTTGGAGCCCACTCAACAACCAAGCGAAAGGTCCGGACCACCGTCTCCTTCCACCGACCAAAGACCCTCCGTTTGGCTCGGTCCCCCAAGTACCCCAGGAAATCCATTCCCCATGCCCCTCGTATGGACCAACACCGGGTAATCATCTCGTAGGCATTCCTTCGGAATATAGCTCCGCACAGGCCCCTCATTGTTTTACCACCCACCCAGTCCGCTGAACACCGAGTCCGCCATGAAGAAGATCGAAGAGAACAACACCCTCGTCTTCATCACAGACCTCAAGGCGAACAAGAGGCAGATCAAGGATGCGGTGAAGAAGTTGTATGACGTTCAGGCGGCCAAGATCAACACCTTGATTCGGTACGCTTCGCCCCCCCCTGTTTCACCGTTGCTCTCCATCTTAACACATCCATAGCCCTGACGGAACTAAGAAGGCCTATGTGCGACTGACACCCGATCATGACGCTCTTGACGTCGCAAACAAGATTGGTTTCATTTGAGTACGTCCCGTAGTACGCTGTGTATTCAACTGGTTTTGTTATTGCATCATGGATCGCTTTGCTATGTGGTTGCCTGTTGTGATGAATTTCTTCCCCTTCCCGCACTGGGAAACCTTTGAGACCTCCCAAAACAAACGTAGGCGGTCCGGTCAAGGGAGAAACACCTTCCGGAAAGCTGTAATGTTCGCGTTTATATAGGAAATCTCTGATGATGGCGGGGAGAGTATTCTCCGCTGTATTTCCACTTCACACAGGCGCAAGACGGGAAAAACACACGCAAAGGCACTGTAGGTATGGGTGGTAATATAAGTACAACGTATGAGGCGGATGGGGGGGGGGGTTCTGCTCCTTTCACTATTATAAACTCTTATCGTCTATTATAGCACCGTTAATTAGCCAGGCCCCTGGCGAAGTGGAAGAAGTCAACGCTGGAACCATTAACACCGTACTTGTAAATCTGTTTCCAATACACTGGGGGTGAGAAAGAGTCCGGAACCGGTAAAACAGAGACTCACGAATCGGGAAGCGGCCCAGCTGGAGAAGATAGCCCTCTGGTAGGGCTCGGGGAGTCGCTTCAACAACTCATCCAGCCCAACCTTCTCAACGAGGGTCTTGGGGATTGCCCTCCTCATGACACCCTTCCTACTGGGGACGTCGTCGAAAAGATCCGAGTTTTCCAGCTCTGCCTGGAGATTGTTCAGAGTGCTCGACAGTTCGTCAGAGATGACGGTACGAGGTTTCGACCCCGAGAGCCTCGCGTGTTCCTTCCACATGCAGTGGAACTCGGCGGCAGCGTTCTCGCTGATCTTTTCTTGAATGTCCTCGACGTAGCTCTGGTAGAATTCGGACGGTTTGCCATCCTTGAAGATCATCAGGTCCAAGTACTCTTCCGTGGTCAAGGCGAGGCCAGCGAGCACTTCCAACGAAGAGCTGGTGACACCACCCTTGTTGGCACTCGAGTCTTTGAACAAGACGACCTTGCGTTGTTCGAGGTATAACCGGGCCTGCTGCGTGAAGAACAAGTTGGCTCCCTCGACGACGTAGCTGAAGTGCGGCTTGCCCTCGGAGTCAACCAGAGCCGCGACATTGGAGATGTTGACCGCTTCGGGGCTACACAAACCGGTAAGCGGCTATTTCGAATGGGTGGGAAACCACATACCGTCCACCGCAAGGGATGAACATGTCAGCCTTGAACCTGAGATGGGCAGAGTTCCTGAAATCTGTTCCGTCCAGAACGGTCTCTCCAGCTGGAAGGGCGAATTCAGACAAGGAGAACATATCACGAGGGTACGGCCAAACTTACAAGGTAACTTGACGTCCTGATCCTCGACCTTGACGAGATACCCATCCTTTGTCAACTTCGACTTATCGAAGAAGCCAACGGGTTTCCTGGCCTTGGCGAGGCGAATGAGTTCCTCCCTGTTGATACCGGCGGGGTCTGCAAGAACACCGCTCCCATCGATGATAGCGATGGTCTTGTCATGGCTGAGAAGGATTTCATCTGCGTGCGCGCTAAGGGCTCGTTTGGAAAAGGTACTCGGAGGGGTACGCACTGGATCCGAGATCTCCATCTGGACCCCCGGTTTGAACCTTGGTGATGTCCTTCTCCCGAAGCCCGAGTTGTTTGTAAATTCCGAGAACGTACTGTCGGATCGATAGCGAGGTCATTCCGTAAGTATCGTGAGGGACACCACCGAGTTTTCTTGCACTCTTCCCGGTGGTGAAAGATTTCCACCATTCGGCACCCCGGGCCTTGGCGTGCAGGGCAGCCCAATCCATCATGTCAGCGGTGCCCTCTGCGTGATCGCTCGGTAAGTAAAAGTTAGAAGGGGTTGTTGGATGGAATCGTACCGTCAGGGCCAAAGAATAACAGTTCGGGCCTTCCGTAAAGATCGACCAGGCTCTCCTTGATCCCAGGGCTTTGGCCAGGGATAAGGAGGTCCAAGATAGAGTCTACGTATTTCTCAAAGCAGAGCCTCGGGGTAGCTCCAAGGCTGGGTAAGATCGTGCCCTTGGCACCTCCTTCGGGGATATCCTTGTTCTTCAAAGTTTGAGTCGACGCGAGACCGTAGTTTTCATCGAATCTGAGATCGAGAAGTCAGCATCCACGGCGAGCTAAAACAATATGAAATACACACAGCATCCTCTGGTTGATGGAGTAATTCTCTCTGTTCCTTGACATGACAATTCGAATCCCACCTCGTGCAACGTCTCTGAACCTGATGTGGAATCCCCGGAACTCGTTTCCAATGACGACGAACATTCCGTGCGGCTTTCGGGGGTACTCGATCTCTGGCAAGAACTCCGGGGCAAGCCTGAAAGACAGAGCGACCTTGGTCGGTTGGTAGAAGTTTGTCTTTAGCACGTTCCTACCACGAGATCAGTCACCAGAACTCCAGTTACAAAAAAGAAAGAAAGAAAGAATAGAAACGCGAAACGTACCGGTTGAAGATGAGCAAGGCTTCGAGGACCTGTAACTCGTGCTTGTTAGAGACTGTCTTCCGAATTTTGTCGTGCAAATCCTTGTCGGTGAGTGGCTGGAATGTTTGCAGACGCTGGTAGGATAACGTTGGCCTAAACTGAGGTTAGGATCAGCTCGCACCGTGGGCGAGGAACTAATACATCAGCTGGGCGCCGTCGGATTCCGGGTAATGGATCATGGCAAAGTTTACATAGAGAAGTCGGACCTAACACCGGTTTGGGTCGGTTGTCCGTGTCGGAAGTTAATCTAGTTCACGTACCAGCTCGGGGTGAGCTTGAAGGATCTGCTCGATGTATTCACGGGTGAAAGTCTCCTCCCTGAACCTCCTCTTGATGTCGTTCAAGACCTCCGCGTGGTCGGGATTCGATTCGTCCAACAGGTTCCTGAGCGCCAGATAGGACGACCCTAAACGGTTACAGAAGTGTTGTGCGAAAATCCAACCACAGTCTGCCGGGGTTGATAAACATCATCGATGGGCCTCGGGTGAGAGTAGGCGAATAACGTACATGCATAGGTGGCCTCCTGCACCGCATGGCCATTGCCAGGGGTGAAGAAGGGGTTGTCAGGAAGACAGTAAAGGAGGGAAGCCTCCTTCATGATTTGGTGAATCGAATTCTCGATCGGAGGGGCGTCGGTCACATTGGGTAAAGGGTTGAGGTATAGAGAGATGATCGTGATGCCGTTCGAGAATTGTTCTGGTGGCCGGTAAACACCCATTGGTCGTACCAAGGTGGAACTGGAGTGACTTACCGACATACTTCCTCGCGGAATAAAGTGAATAGAAGTGATAGAGGTTAGACAAGGTACTGGATCTCGATCAGCACGAAGGAAAATGCATCGAGCGATGACCTCATGCCTGAAGAACTTGGTCGTTCCCCCTCGCTTGTAGCCAATGACGAGACGTTTCTCCCTGCTTCCCTCGACCTCGAAGACCTCCATCACGGGGCCATAACGAGACTCGACGTTCCAGAGAATATCCTGATAGATTTCGAGGGTGTTATCAGACGCCTTCTCGAGGAAAACTGGATCGGAAACAGTCCTGATGTCGGTCTTTCTGCGAAGTGTTTGTGGCGGTTAAGAAGACGGAGAGAGGAGATAAGAGTGTGACTAACCCGTCCGTGCGAGTAGATGCGGGAGGGGGGTTAGGGAAACTGCACTTGTTGATAAAGTAACACCGCAGTTGCTGGGAAGCGGTCGCTGATATGGATCCCTGTGATCGGTAGGTTTCGAGCCGGTAGGGTTGATCGGATTTAAAGTTGTCTAGGTATATCGAATCGATCCTATAGGAGACGAGACGTCAGCTTGGGAGGCGCAAGAAGAACCGAGGAGATAAGCACCTAGTTTCGCAGGTTGCCCCGGGACCTTCAGTGGCTGTCTGACCAGGGGGGCTGGTATGAATGAAGATGGAACGGTTCTCGCCGATCTTCTCCAGGTCGATGACGAGCTTTGAAGGGTCGTGCTTGGTATAGGCGAGGACCTTTGCACCAAAGAGGGCGATGATATGATCCGAGATTACTTGGACGGATTCGTTGCTGAAGTACGTATCGTCGATACCCAACTGGGAGTAAAACCAGTTGACTTCATTCGCGACGAGTTCTCTCGGGATGAAACCCTGTGGACGGGTTTCCCACCAGGGTTGAGTATGCGGCAGCGGATCTAGACGGAATTGAGGTTGCATACCTTGGACGCGACCTCGACCTGAACCTTGGCCCTCTGTTCTTCTTTGCCTTTGAAGACTGGGGTGGTGTACCCAGGGAGGTTCTGCAGTTTGCTGATTGACGAGTCGCTGTTACCGCGAGATATCCCGGTGGGGGGTGTGGGCACCTGCAGGTGCGATTGCTCAGACATGGATATCGACGGCGACGACGACTGCAAGGGGCGCGGGGGAGGTGTGCAAGATGGGGAGGACGACGGGGGGAGAGAGAGGAAGGAAGGAGATCGTTATTTATATATGTTATTGCCGGGCAGAAATCCTATGCCCGAAATGGGGGGGGCGGAGGGCCATCGGAGCGTTTTTGCATTGCGCCTTGCGCATTTTTTCCATCCGCTTTCCTGGGCGACGATATTTTCCCCATAAGTTCAAACCGTTTCAAGACATGCGTAAGATTTTATGCACATATACGACTTCTACTGCGCCCGGAATTAGTTCCAGGTGATCGTCAGGGTGAAGAACGTTGGGGGATTTCAATCCCTGGGATTCGTTTCTTGTTTCTGTGATGCGCTTCAGCGAATGGCTGCGTTGCACGTTCTGCGCGAAGTCGGTTGGCCGGAGCTTGACCTTATTTCCATGTGAAAGGCGAGGCAGCTGACCGGACGGAGCAAGTGCTGGCGGCAACGGGTCATTGCGAGAGCATGGAGAAGACGTAATCAACGGTCTCGTAAATACTCGTAACTGAGCACGGTGCAAAGCAGGTAGCGGTAAAAACGAGCTCTCTCGTTCTACCCGCACCGCGCGACTTCAGCCAGAGAGATAAGCTGGGATGAAGATCACGACCCAAACCTGACGGTAACCTTCAAGGTCCGCCTTGAAGCATACCCCGCGTGGTCATGATCCGATGCAAAGGCGTCCCAGACTTCGGAGATCCGGGTCATTATAGCGTCTGTTGCCGCCAAGCTTGCTGTGCCGGGTCATCCCTCTCGTAAAAAGGAGAACACACTTACCACACAATGTTGTTCAAGCCCTCATTGACATCTACTCGCCACAGGACGTGACGGCGGCATAGATATGTGAAAGCGAAAGCAGGTCACTTGGACGACGGTCCACCTCCAGCCATTAAATGCAGGAAGAAAGCAAGGGGTGGCACGGCATCGTTCTGCCGGGATCGTTGTTCGCATCCAAGGTGATGGCACGCACGTTGGTGACAACTTCCAATCGAGTGGCCAGCCAGGCGGGCCGAGAGGCTATACCTGCGACCGCTTCAGGGAGGCCCAAACGAGTTGGGGAGCATAACGCAGGTGGGTGGTGGTGGATACGTCTGGGGGTGGGGGTCTGGACTCTGGGGTAGTCTGGGGTAGAATCCAGGTCGGATTGCAAATCTGTCACGTGAAACCACCCTGGGAGAGGAGCCGGCCTCCATCGGGACCTTCGGATTTCCCGTCTAAGGCATGGTTGGGTTGAGCGCGGGTCATTGGCAAATCTGTATCGCCCCGCGCGGCGACGTCCTGACTGGCGACCGACCTTCCCAGCCGTCGCAAGTGAGCTTTCAATGACCCTCAAAGCCAGCGGCAAAGCCACCGAAAGCCGCGAAAACCGATCGAGTCGGGCTCGGAGATGACCCTGCGAACCGAACGGAAGTTTCGCGAAAGCCAAATTCACTTCGAGGCCTGGGTCCTGTGGGATTCAGACCCTCCACAAAGCAGCCATTTCAAACAGAAGAACACGATTCTCGATGGCTTCCATTACTTTTATACCAATACATACATCGACCACCATGCCCTCGAAACCGTTGTGTTGGTGGAGGAGTTCCATGGCCCGTCGAGAGCCGCGATCATTACCAGTTTCGGCGCCTCGCGAAAGCCCAACGACAATCAAAGCAATTGTACCCATCGAGGGTTCGTTCCGATGAAGTGACAGCGGACGACCCTGCTCGCGAACCGTACCACCCGCGCTTCGCGGCCGCTCACACCCGGTGTCTGACCGACAGGAGCGGCTGTGCCTCGCGTCGGAAACAGACAAATGGGGTTCTGACGACCTCAAAGTCTGCAAAAGGACGAAGCCGGGAGCCGTGAGAGCTCATCGAGTCGGCGAGAACCGCATTGCAAGTCCGCGGAAAGCCGCGATAGGCTTCCTGGAGTACCACGAACCACGAGCATAGCGACGGGGGCATTCGAGCACTCACTTGGGTCGTTCACCGCAAGGTTCAGGAGCAACGGTTTGCGTTTGTGTCGACCATTCACCGCCCTGGAGACGATTCCGGATTCCAAGTCGGATGTGTACACGGCGGAAAGCCATCATGGCAGTAACCTCGGTCTCGATAGGGGGAACAACAGATCATCGAACCGATCATCGGTCAGCCCCACATCAAGCAGATGTTTCATATCCCACTCAGCCGTTCGAATTACGAGCGGCTGTCACACTAGGACTCCGCCCGTCCTTCAAGAGGGAGGTGGCCACCCTGAGAGTCGCTCGGAAAACTCCCCAATCTCTTGCCCAGTGCTCCTTCACATCCCCACATGTCGTTCAACGATTCGCTCGGTGCGCTCCCGAGTCAAAGCGTCATCGATGAGATTGCGCTCGACTTGAGCACTATGTACGTGCTTTGTCCCGGCCGGAAGAATCAGGCACCCCATCGAAGCTGACATTGTCCCCGACTTTTCAGCCATTCGACAACCGTGCGTTCTCTTCTCTTCTCTTCCACCGTTTGCCTCGTGATTGACGGTACCCCCGTGACCCCCCCCCCCCTCCTCAGCTCGTCGGTTTCGCCGGTTTCACGATTTTGATTTACGATCACCTCATCACTTTCGGGGACGAGGTTTGCCCTTCCCTCATTTCGGCAACCACCCTTGTCTGAGGTTATATCGCAGGTACAATACATCTGGCAAAAACTGCGGGGCCCTCGTAAGCTATTTCACGTGAATTCTTTTAGTCCCGGTACTCATCCTGTCCCAAAGTCGTATACTTATTCTTGATTGTGAGCGTGAACTACATCTTCCGCCCGTCGCGTTGCAACTGACGAGGCATCGTCAAGAACCGTTATCTGATTCCCTTGGGATTCATCGTGAATCTATACGGTTCGCCTTACCACCATTGGGTCCGTTCATCTTTCTCACTCTTCCGCAGCATACCTGTCGGATTGGAACCCCGAGGTACGCGCGATTCATACGCCCCCGTTCATTTCGCTCACAAAACCCTTAGACGTAAGGACTCGACCGATTCCAAGAGAAGATCACTCACGGCGCCCCCCCCAGATGTGTCCATTTCGTGCGTTACGAAGGTTCCATGACGGTGACCGGAATAAATGTAGTTGGGCTGATGATGCTCCTACGGTGCGCTCCCAGTCTCTGCGTTGGTCAACCCCCACGCTGATCGGATCCTAGGATCAGGGCGTTGTATAATAACAACAGGATGGTCGTCTGGCCAGTTGCAGCGCTACTCGCTCTCGAGTTTGGCGTCAACGCCTGGCTCCTTTCATACGGCACACGTGAGAATACCTTAACCCGGTATCGGACGAAAGCGCTGACGTCTCCGATCTAGCCGTTCATCACATTGGCCCCAGGTATCGTGCGTGTTTTTCGCTCATATCATGTTGCATCCAGGGTGCACTGATGCGGTGCATTCAGCATGTACAATGGTGTTTGAAGCAAAACTGTGGGTGGCGCCGGTCACAGGAGTTAGGACAGCCCGCTGATCCACACTTTCCCACCCTCAGGACGAAGATAGCCGCGGCATCTGCCTGGTTGCCTCTCCTCTACGACACGGTGGTGATGGTCCTCACCACCTACAAGGCTTTCCAGACTCGGGCTCTCCCTGGCCACTTCCACAGCCCAATCCTGCAAACCATTCTCGCAGGAGGGATGATTTATTACAGGTGAGGCACCCCGTTATCTTGGTTTGTTCTTACGCCTGACCCTCGCTCCGCACATCCGCATGATATGACCATTCCCTGGGTAGTGTGATCTTTTCCATCACCCTCATCCTCGCAATCATGATCGCTGTGGCGCCCCCCAGTATACAGAATATAACCGCACAGTAAGCGCCGGTTTCCTCGTGATTGATTGGTAGCGGTTCTCGTTGCTGATGGTGGTTCTATGACACAGGCTTGAGCTCCTGTAAGTTGGAATTGCATCCTGTTCGCTCGTGGCAGAGCACTCACCACGGACTTTCTCTCTTTTCATTCCCATCTCGCCAACCTCTAGCTTGACGGTGCGTCTATCCCAACTGGTTTTGAAAATTTCCCGGTCGGCGTGCTCACCCCCCTGCAGGTCGCGATGATGTCGCGAATCACCCTCGACCTGAGGAAACGCGCCAAAGAGCGCATCCGCTACGATCTCTCAAGATACGTAGTGGAGGACGAATACGGCCCTTATTGCTACCAACTGTCCCAACTCCACTTTCGTGATATCATCACCGGCGGAAAGAGTATGCCCAGAAATACCGGGATCCCTGCATCCACTATGGGTAACACAACTACTGGCATCAGCACGGGTGTTGTTGAGAGTGAGGACGGGGCTCGCCGCTAACGGTATCCTCTGGCGACGGGGAATGGTAAACACATGTACTGAGGGTATCAAATAAGCGTTGTGTACTTTCTAGGGTAATATTCATATTTTTAGGGGGGGAGTGACTGCAACCCTCGAATCACACAACCATATACAGCGGTATGAACCGCCCAGGCTGCGGAACCCGTCAACACCCTGAAATCGTGGACCTACTTCGTGTGGGCGCTTGTTGTGCACAACCTGTTGCCTTTCGTGCGCTCGCGTGCGGTACGGAGGGAGGAAAAAAGCTGCATTTCGTACCAAAGCGAGAGAAACCGTACACGTTATCATACATAAAGGGGAACCGGAAGGGGGCGTAATCGTGCAACCTTTCTACACTCCAACAAACATGGAGGGGTGAACCAAGGCCATATGGTTTGTGGTAGGTGCTCTAGTCGAGACGGGGGAGGAAGCGATATACTGGGGGAGCGGGTGGGCGGAAGAAAAGTGGGAGGCATGTACAAAGATAAGGGAATCAAGAGATTAGTAAAGGGTCCTTCCTGACGAACTGTTTTTCGTGTTTGTCGAGGGGGAGGGGAGAGGTAACCGGGGTTAGGCAGAGGTGGTGGTGGTGGTGGTGGCCCCAGCCGGCAACTCGATGTTCATCTTCTTCCTGACAATTTCAAAAGTCTTCAACATCTTCCTCCTCGCTCCCAGAGCGGCAACTCCTTTCGCTTCGAGCTGCGGCTCGTCCAAGGTAACCATATCCCTCCAGCTCATGCCCTCGAAGTTGGGTGTATACTTGTGCAACCTCAACGACCTCAACCAAGCGGGGACGTCCTCGAGAAGCTTGGGATCAACCTCCTCGTCGTCCTTCTTATCCGTCCTGCCGCTGACACTAGACTTGATGCCAGGACTCCGAACACTCCTGGTCGCTCTCTGGCTCGCAGCCTGCTGTTGTTGTTGTTGCAGAACCGCCATTTGGAATTGGAGATTTCCAGGAGTGAATGGTCCAGCGGCCATCTGAGCCGCGAGCAGAGTTTCAGGTGTCACCCCCATCATGTTCAACATGTTCACATTCATCCCGAACGGCGAGAGCATGCCACCGCTAGGCATTCCCATCCCAATACCGGGACTACCGAGCCCCATACCAAATCCGCCGACACCAGCGGCAGAGTTCAAACCACCGTCATCATTGAACCTGCCGATGCCAGCGGAGAGCGCCGGGCTCCGCAAAGTAGATCCCCAGTTCCCAGGCCCGGGCTGGTTATGGTTGTTGACGTTGTGGTTGTGGTTAGGATTGTTGTTCGTCCCGCTGACGTTGCGGAATCCTCGGCGTTCGCCACCGATTTGCTGATCCTCCGAGTGCTGATCGCTGTTGCTGACGACGCTACTGGACTTGGACGGTCGACGGAATTTCTTGGGATCTTCCATGAGCGGAACGCGGTTACCGGCGGCCCAATCATTCAACTTGTTGACAGCGGCATCTAGGTTTTGCCCATTGCGCGGTTGATCCTTGTTTGTGTTTTGAAACATGGGAATGAGGGGTGTGTTGACCATACTGGCCCAACTCTCACCGGGAATAGGAGAGAGGGAGTCGAGGCCGTCGCTAGGGCGGGTAGCGCGGAACGAGTTAGCGGCGCCGGAGAAGTCGGTGCTCTTCGGGCGTGATCCCGGAGGCGGGGGTTGCAAGGTGATCTCCTGAGCTGGAGAAGAGGGACGTTCGGCAACCTGACCCAACTGGGAGACACCAGAACTCCAGGTATTGCGGTTATCAGCGAGGATGGGGGCAGAGATACGATGGGCAACGTTGCTGGCCTTCAACTTTGCACGCTGCTGAGCGAGAGTGTTGGCAGCGTCCATGTTACCCTGACCCTGAAGGGTTGCCGAGTCAGGGGACAGGAAGTTGTCTCCGGAAGAGGTACGAGTGGGTCCAAGGTTGAAGTTGCGAGTGGTAGGGGAAGCGGAAAAGCCGGGGGATTTGAGGTTCATACTGGCGAGTTTCGCTTCCATTTGATTCTGCATGGAACCTATGGTGGTTCAGGACAGGCTACGTGGCCGAACGCGAGCTGAGACTCACCACCCATAGCAGGACTGAGAAGAGCAGTCATGGGATCGGACCTAGCCATTTGTTGTAGAACAGTAATGAAAAAACGAATCTGAACCTGGGTGGAGTGTTGAAGAAGACTGTAGAGAGCGGCTGTGCGCTCTGCTTCCGACAAAACCTTGAACCCTTGATAAAGCGTATGTCAAATGAAGCGTGAGAGGCATGGGGGTTGAACTGGCGCTTACATTGTTCAATGGCGCTCAATTCCTCCTTGAAGTTGACATCGAGAGAGGCGGCGGCCATCTCTTCCTGCCAAAGATTGAGTATGGGCGGGGTTTAAGATGGGCGGAAACGGCATACCAAGGTGACTTCGTAGTTTTGAAGGTTCTCGAACCATGCGTCGAGGGCCTCAGCTGGAGGGGAAATGGAAGTGAGGCCAATGAGCTGGAGCCAGAAAAAGGGCATGGGGACGAACCTTCGGGAGTTTGGAACAACCCATTTCCACCAACGAGCTCGCTCGTGGGCCTGGCGCTACCAGAGACACCGCCAGGACGCGGGGAACCGACGGTCAAGCCGACAGAGTTGTTGCGGGATGTAGGGCCCATAGACTGACGAGAATTCTTGTTCTCGCCCGAGGCGTTCGGCCTGGGTGATACGCTTGGGCTTGGAGGGAGGAGAGAAGTCATTTGAAGGTGAAAAAGCCCGCTTGTTGCAAGGGATTTGAGGAAGAAAGGGTGGTGGATGAATAGGGCGGTGTGGGATTAGGACGGGCGACTTCGAGTCGGGGTGTTGAACGGGAGGATTGGAGATCTGGGAGCTCTGACTTTGGGCTACGTGGAGAGAAATGAGATTCCTGCGGACCTGCCGGTCAAAACGACAGACGATGTCGACCAGGGAGGAGGAGGAGGTGGTGGAAGGGAACTTTGAAACTCTCATCAACTTTTTGTCCCTTTCATCACGCTTCGGACTTGGCCGTGTCGCGGTTATTCGCCCCCTTGGCTTTATTTTTACTTCCACCATAGCCAGGCTCAGCAGCGTGTGGCCTCTCTGACAACGACAAAGGGCACGGTTAGATTTCACAGACGAGATATCCCGCCCACCCTTGGGTCATTCCGAGACTTATCTACGGCGCAGATGGCCACAGACGCTCTCTCCCATTCCAAGCGTCCTCCTACGTTTGCCAACTACCACACCGAATCAACGTTTGAGGAGATACCCATCATGTTGATCACCCCACCCACTGATCAGAACATCTGCTGACCACCAATCTAGAGACCTTAAGGATGCCACGAACCCAGAACTCGAGGTCAGGAAAGCCTTGGCCGCCCGCATCCGGGACGCCTGCATCAACGTCGGCTTCTTCTACGGTTCGGCCTTTTCTCCAAACCCGTTCCGTCCTGTCTCATCCCTCCAGTAACCAATCACGGAATTCCCGAGCCCGTTATTGAGCAAACTCTTGCCGCTGCGAAGAGATTTTTCGCTCTGCCCTTGTCGACCAAAGAAGAGGTGGTCAAATCCAGTCCATTTCCTCGTTTCCCCCCGCTAACCGCCCCTGCAGCTCGATATCCACAAAAGCCCACATTTTAAGGGTTACACAAGACTTCTAGGAGAGAACACCAACCCCGAGAACCGAGGAGATCTCCATGAGGGTTTCGACATTGGCTGGGAAGATCCCGTAACCCTCGCCGTTCGCGATGAAGGATGTATGGACGGAAAGAACGTCTGGCCTGAAGGACTGCCTGGTTTCAGAGACAAAGTGATGGATTACTAGTATTACCCCCCATTTCCTTGTTTTTGTTTTTTGGTCTGACTTACTTCTACCACAGCCATACCGCGATTGCACTAGGAAGACGCCTGTTCCCGCTGTTTGCTCTAGCGTTAGACCTCGACGAACATTTCTTCGACGACAAGGTTGGCCGTGATCGTTATGCTTTAATCTCATTCTCCTGATTGAGATCGGACAGACAACGAAGCCAGCTGCGATCATGCGATTGCTTTATTATCCTCCTCAGACCGGGTCCATTGACGACCGGGTTGAAGGAATCGGCTCGCACACTGAGTAAGGCCGCCTGCTCGACCCAAAGGTTACCGACACTAAGCCATTGTTGTTACCCTCAGCTACGAGGTACTGTCAAGGGTCGGCATGATCACTCTAGACAGCTGAAAAGTGGTGCCTGTAGTGTTTCACCATCCTTTGGCAAGAAAACGTGCAGGCGCTCCAGGTGCTGAACGCTGATGGTAAATGGGTAAACGCCGTTCCCATCCCGGGCACGTTGGTTATAAAGTAGGTGCATCTACCACTCGATGCGGGCGTGACCTCCCACACCGACCGCATGGCCACCTAAACAGCATTGGGGATCAGTTGGCGCGTTGGACCAGTTAGTTCTTTCACAAACACATTCAGAGCCGTAACCTCACGTTTGGTACTTCTCCCGTTGTGTCCACGCCGCAAATGCCCGTATCCGTCGTGCGGCTGTTTGCAGACGATGTGTTCAAATCTACCGTTCACCGGGCCGTGAACAGGTCTGGAGTCGAGAGGCATTCGATCCCACTCTTCTTCGGGTCGAACTACGATGTCAAACTGGAGGTGCGTTTCTGGCGCAGGCTGCCGTTTCGGCCATCGTTTCTTTTTACCCTGGCGCTTTCCGCTGAGGAAAAAGGGTTTTGATTAGGCAATCCCGTCGTGTTGTTCAGAGGGATTTCCGCCAAAGTACCCGGTCGTCACGGCTGGCGAGTACGTCAAGTCTAGACTGGAAGAGACGTACGCACATTCCAAGAGATAACGCAGCCTGTGCGAAGAGGATAGATGGGTTCGGATCTATGGGGTTCTCGTACCACACTTACGCAAACCCTTGGATTATTTTGAATAAGGGATGCGTAGATGTTGTGAAATAAATTTGCATCGCCTTGCAGAGCTAATGAGGTTTGGGGCGAGGATCCGACCGACGAGGGTCCCCCCATCCTACCAGCTCGGATCCTAGGTTTCCATACAGCGCCAATCGCGTGTCCCGAATCAACAGACCCCAGCGATGATGACCGCTGGGTTGGTCGCCTACAAATACCCCCGGAACGAACCTTCCCAGCCCTCACTCCCTCTCTTCTCTCTCTCTTCATCTACTATCAACCCCCTTCCAAGTTCTCCTGTATATTTAATCGAAAACCATGCCACTTGGATCCAGGGGACCATCTCCGTTACGAAGCACCTCCTACTCCCTCGGAGTCACTTACAAGCTCGATGATACCGCACACTCCCCCTTGGACAAGGCCGCCCACCCAGTCTTGCACAAGGGCCGAGTCGCAGTTATCACCGGCGCTGGCAGTGGTATTGGTCGAGCCGCGGCAAAGGAGCTCGCAAAGTGCGTCGATGTTCCTTATCGCTTTGTTTGGTCTTTCTTCCCCCAAGAAACACCCAAAGGGACCCCTATCGCTGATTTGCTTGTCTCTTCCGCGCCTCTCATCCTACTTAGCCTTGGCATGAAGCTTGCCCTTGCGGATGTAGATGAGGAGGGCTTGAACCAAACCGTTGAAGCGGTTTCCCCGATCGTCGGCGCATCCAACATCCTGGCCATGCCAATTGACGTCGTGAACCTCGATGAAGTCATAAAACTCAAGGAAAAAGTCTTCGAGGCTTGGGATGAGGTCCGGCCCGGACATGCCTCTTATGGAATTGTTTGCGTGTTAATGCGTTCCCGCGCTTGTAGGTCGCGGTCTTGATGAACAATGCCGGCGTCGCTACACATGACGGTAAGAAGGGAACATCTTGGGAGAACAGAGATGTCTGGACAAAGGTCTTCAACACCAACGTTGTGGGGTGTGTGTCTCTTTCTCCCAGAAACAGTACGGTCTGATTGAATGGCTTGCTCTTCGATCCAGGGTTCTGAACGTTCAACACACGTTCGTACAGGTAAGACGACGAAACGACCCTGTTCGGTGACTATACTTCCAGGGGCGGAAAATCTTCCTCTCATTTCGATAGGTGGTGGATCCCACATCCACCACCCTCGTTCGTTGAGGAAGACCGCGCCCTTGGTGTGTCCCTGACCCCGGCCTGCACAGTCGATGTTGCACCAAGAAAATCCCAGCGTCGTGATCAACACAGGTTCCAAGCAAGGTATTTCTAACCCTCCGTAAGCATTCCACACATGTCATCACCAGGTCGGACCCTCACCTCGACTGTATCCAGAGGAAATCCCGCATACAACGCTTCAAAATCTGCCGTCAAGTCTATTACGGAAAGCTTGGCTTACGAATTGCGGAACCAGCCCGATCCACAGGTGACCGCCCATCTGTTCATGTAAGGGCCTGCGTCCATTCAACCTTGAACTCGGTTAATTTCTCGCTTGCAGCCCTGGGTGGACATATACCGGGCTCACAGGTGCCCCAACCGCCGGAATTGGTGATAAACCGGACGGTGCATGGTCTGCCGAAGAAACGATCCTTTTCATGATCGAGAGGGTTCGCGCTGGCGATTTCTACATCCTCGTTCCCGACAACGAAACCCGGCGCGAGGTTGATGAACTGAGGATTATGTGGGGAGCCGCAGACATCACGGAAGGCCGACCAGCTCTGAGTAGGTGGCACCCTAGCTACAAGACGGCGTTCGACGAGTACATGAAGGATGGTCTCGCTCAGCTGGATTGAAGATCCTGCTGGCATCGATGGGGATGACGGACGGATTGAGGAAACGGGGAAACTATCACGAGGCAGGGTCCAAAGAGCCACAGACAGCGGCCCGTAGAAAGAAATGTGAGTAATGTAATACGGTCATCCCAGGCAGACGTAGGTTATGTTTTGCACTTTTGTTTCTCTGAACCAATGTGGCGATATCTACACGAGCCGTCTACTCGGGGCGGAGGAAAGGGCCAAGTTCTGGTTGAATTGGCTATGGGTTGCGGAAGATTAGGGAAAGATCCGGTGAGAGCGCGAGCCAGTCAAGATTCGGCTTCGGCCGCGCAGTTTACAAGCTCACTGAGACAAGGGTTGTCGCCATCGCCGTCGTGTTCGGTCGTTTCAATTACCTCTGACCTTACTTATTAGTAGTACTACTTGTGACTCTGCCGCAGCACTTGGAAACGAGTCGAGGAATGTCTTTATGACACTGGGACGAAAATAGGTAAAATATTCGGGGTTTGTTGGTAAAGGTTGTATTTCTTGGGAGTTGTTGGATAAATATCTTTACCAGCCGAGTAAAAGTCTACTCGTACGAAAATAGGTAAAGTATTTGGGGTCTGGGCGAACTGGGGGACTATCCGTAACATTAGATACTATCATATCCATCGTAGAAGGGTGCCACTAGCCGGGATCTACTACCAGTATCTTGGGACTTCCGCCTTGCGTACACCGACGAAATCGAGAAACCAAGCGTCGAGGTGACGCTGACACCTGACGGGGTTGAACTAGGCGAGGTTGCGGTGCTTCCCAGCCCCTGTAATCCGGACGGACGGACGGTTTTCGAGCGAAACGGCTGTAACGCCGTGACTCCAGATGCGCGGTTTGGAGACAATATCCCCGGTCCGACACAACGGACGGGGTCCTGACGGTTCCCTTAAAAGGTTCGAGATATTCGTCTGGACTCGTGTGCACACGGTGTAACCTTACGGATAGAGTCACCCACTTTCCAACAACCCCAGAATCTTTTACCGATTCTACCTACACAGTTATGGGGTTGCATCTCCTTGGGGGTATACAGGGGTGGACTGGCGAGACCGGCGCCAGCGATGGGATGATAATCAATCGTGATGGGGTCTACCACTAGGCTGTAACCTTACTCTTACCTTTCAAAAGCCTAAGTTTTCGGCACCGGAGGATCCCTCGACACCTCACTGTCAATGAGGAAAGAGGCGCGAGCGTATCTCCGCGCCAACAGACGAAACGTATATTTGGTGTTACGAACACACGCTCGGATACGTATACGGTGTCCTGTCCGCAGTAGACGGAGTAAAGGGGAAACCACACTTATGTGAGGAGTTTGATAATCTCGTCGTAGGCGGCCTTCCTCTGGTAGCCTTTATCAAAGAGGAGAGGGTTGGCGCTGCTACGCCACAAGTCCTAGGGACTATGAGTAAATAGGTACGCAAGAATGGGAGGTTCGTTGGCCTTATCGGAGATGCCCCAGCTGGTAATACCAATGCACTGGGGAACGCTCAAGCAGGCCCTGACAACAGTTGCGTAATCGTTGGCAGAAGCCTGTTGGATATCCAACTCTGTAATCGCGATTTCAGAAACTCCAGACCTTGCGAGAGCGGTCAAAGCAGCCTGGGCGCCGCCGGCGCCACTGGAATTAAGGTGCATCTGGGTACCGATACCCTCAATCAAGTTTCCAGTGGCTGAGTTGACGCGCTTGACGAGGGCAACGAGACCCTGGACCTTTGAGTTGTTAGAGTCCAGGTTATAGTCATTTATGAACAACTTGGCGGTTCCGTCGGCATCCTTGGCGGCTCGGAAGGCGATCTCTACAAAAGACTGAGAGGGTATTAGTTGCATGGGGGTGCATTACCCAATCCCGACTCGCCTCTCCAAGGACTTGAAAGAAGACCGAGGACCTAAGCGAACCATCTTCGTTGAGGATCTCGCTGTTCGCAAAGTCAGCCAATGCATCCACTTTGGTCGCAGCCCTACGTACTTGACAACGTCCCACTATAAACCGGATTAACACAGTCAACATGGAGCTCAGCGGTGGGACCCACAGCGCGTATTTTTCCGGCGTAGCGGCCAGCGACTCTGGCGATGTGATTTTCATGGCGTTGGTCTGGGGACCCGCTTCGACTTACGAAATGGTAAGGAATGAGACGACGACCTACCAGGGCAGCCCTATCCCTAAGGTTGCTGACCCAGCTTGGGAGCTGAGAGTGCCAAACTACGGACGACGTCAGCGTGGTATGGAACAGGGGAGAAACCTTGAACTTACCTGAGGTGTGGCCACGGATGAGTTTCCCGTTGGCTTGGGCGAATTTGACCAGTGCATCGGCGTCCCTAAAATTGAAATTGTTCTGGGAACCTGCCTGGATCTGAGAATGCGATTCTCAAGTCGAGGGGCGCGGAAACCAACCCTCAGTGGCGTCCCACTGGTGGTGGATACGCCGTTCAGCAAATAACCCTTGCGGGCCAAGGGCAGGAGGCTATCACCTTCATGGAGTTCTCAGGGGTAAGTTGACCGAAATCAGACCTGATGGTCGCCGCATTCTGGCTATTGCTGAGAGTCCAGGGGTCGGCGCAAGTACCCCAATACCTCTTGCCCTTGCCCACAAGCTTATTGTTCAGGCCGGTCGCTGTAGTGACCGTGGTAGTGATCGAGGTCGTGGTGCTGGTGCTGGTGCTGGTGCCGGTGCCAGGAGTGCATCTAGGCGGGTCTGTAAGTAACCGTTCGAAGGTTGGCACGACGGGCGCTTACTGGGAGTGCCAGGTGTTGACATAGTTACAGTACTAGCCAGAGACGTCTGTGGACGAGAATATCAGCATTACATGGATGCAGTAGGTTGTGGTGGGTGTATTACATGCTGTCTGTTAGCACGGGGAAAGGGGTTTCGTGTGAGTGGAATATTTGCGATCCTTGAACTGTACTCTAACCTCTCCTGTCCAACCGATACCACCACCTGAGAGGATGCGTTCAGTTGCACAACGAAGGAGAATGTCATTTTTGGCTCACATTGCCCCCAAGAGCCCGTGGCAGCAAAAGAGCACCGAGCAGCGACGGCAAGCAGAACGAGGGTGGAGAGGCTAGACATGTTTTCCAGGAACCTTCAAGTTGTTCGATCATACGGAACGCCGCCCTTTACAACATAGCCTGTCGTGTTCAGGCGCGGACAAAGGTGTTCATCCGACCATTCAATCGAGGGAACGCCGATTTTAGTGGGGGAAGGATCACAGAATGTTCCCAGACGCTGCGCCTGACAAGCGCCTAGCATCCGAGAATCTAAGGTGGTTAGGGTGCAACTCGAGCGGTTCACTGGGATGCAGGTCATGGAGGGAAAATAGACCACCCGATCCGTTGGTGAACCAGGCGCGTGGTGTTCAAAAGGCGGCCCAGGTCACACCCTCCTGTTTGTTCTACCGTGATTCCGAGAAGTGGACCTCCGTCCGGGGTACAGTTCACGAGTAGGGATGGGTCCTTGTGAATCATCTCACCCTCCTTCTAATCGGTGGGTGGACTTCAGGGGGCGCGTGACTGAAGGTAGCCGTCTCGCATTCCATACCGCTATTTCATTATCGGTGATAGGACCCTAGAATGTGCCCCAAGTCAATCAAAGAGGTCTGGAGAAGTGACGGGTAGCCGCACGACGGGGTTCTGCATTCCGCCCTCGGGGAGGAAGTGTTTAGACTTATATCACCAGTAGTATCCCAAGATTCAGTACCGGTATGCTGTGGGAGTTGGGGTTTGCATCTCACCTCCAAAGCGTCTGTACGAGCCGAACGCGAACAGTCGGTACTCCAACAAAAACACGCACTCAGATCCTCGGTGTTCAGCGCAGCGATACTACTCGCATCCACGAGGGCCACATAGTAACCTATATTAGCGTCCGTGTGGGGGTGATCGGAGAGGGTCAACGCATATAGGGCGTCAACAACGAGTGCTCGCCCCAGTGGTTCTAAATGATCTTGGCCATCGCCGGAATGGCGTACAGCAGGGGGCTGGTGGTGGTGATGGGGATTTCACTATGGATAGACTCCAGACGGTTCCGAACACGATCACCCGACAGCGTCCAACGGATGGGGGGCATCTTAGCAAAGAATCCATTCCATGTTGCGCCATCGTCTGATAGGCAGCCCGGATCTCACCGCAGGGTGGGTCGGAGCGTGGAACTTAGTAGTTTAAGGAACAAATAACTTTGATAGGCAGTCCGAGTCTGCTCGCATGGGCGGCTATGATGTTGGCGAGAAGTCCGCGCTAGGGTGAAATGCTATTATATGAAGGAAGGAAGGAAAGTGGTATACCGATACAGGGGAGCGCACAGTTCGTCCGGATGACAAAGGGACTAGGGGGAGCACATGGGACAAATAAGAGACCCACATAACCCGGTAAATTCCTCACTATGACAAGATCTGCGCGTGACGGGGAGGTGGGTGAGTTAAATCATTCATCTGGAGCGAGTAGATGAGCCAAATGGCAACACGCACAGCCAGAAGGACGATAAGTACAACAACAACGAGGACGACTCCTAGGCATGCCGCCCTCCGCCCTGCCTTTCGTTGGTACTCATGAGCTGTGGTGAGTTCCTCTGCCGCCCCGGAGGCATCGACGGCAATCGAAGAGAGATTGATCTCGATGTTGTCTTCGATAGTGAAATGCGATTAGCCAAGAAACGGGGTAGCGGGTAAACTGCGAACCTAGCATTTCCCCTTGCCCCTGGACGATAGTACCCAAATCCCTAAAGATTTCGTGCAATTCATGAATGCCAGTCTCGATCTCCCGAATATCGGCTTCACGTTCTTGAATAAGGGCCTCCTGGTGAGCAAGTTCGGCGGAAGATAATTGCGTCTGGAAAATTTGGGCCTGTCGTTGTTCAAGAGTGCCGTCATGCTCTGGCCTGCGTCTGTGGTCAATCATAATTAGAATCGCCGGACGATAAAATGCCGCGCCGGGTGACATACTCGCCGTGTTCTTCCACGGCAATCTTGACCCCCTCTACGACCGTTCTTTGGCGTTCTGCGGATACTTGCTGCGCACGTTGGAAAGAGACAAGGGATAGTTGGAGGTCGTGGGACGTCTTCTGAAGAGCGTTCCTTTGCCGGGGCTGATGGCAAGAGCCTGATTAGGAACGGTCACGACAAGGGTAAAGATTACGGACGAGGTTGAGCTGAAGAGCGGCAAGCTTCTTGAGGTCCGCCGAGCCCCGTTTCACCATCTCCCGAGTGGAGTCGGTCAGGTCGTGCCTAGGTCGCCAACACGTGCGTTAAGCGGGGGAAGGGGCAGGGTGGTACCGGAGGAAGCATACAGAGATTTCCGCAAAGCAGGAGAGTCTCTTTGGGTGCCCAACTGGTCGACGAGCTTGAGGATACCTCGGACATTGTTGTCGATCTTGAAGACTTGCATGGATAAAGAGGATTGGAGGTTCACGAAAGCAGTCTCCTCTGGAGACTGAGTGTTCCTCGCTGGGGTTTCGACGTTCGACAGACCGGCCTCGACATCTTGGAAACTCATGGCGGGGGCGTGGGTGCCGGTCACGGAGCAAGCTGGTGTTTGCCTAATCAGGCAATGCATGCTGCTACGCATTTCTGACGCCTATTCTCGGGAAAAAACGTCGTTGGCGAGAAGGAATATCATAAAACTACCCTACAGCAGCCTTCTTACCCAACATTCGGTCCTTGGCGCTCGCGCTCTTCCCGCCACCAGACCTAACCCTCTTGTCCGTCGCACCCAATGCCTTATCTCTCTTCTTCTTTGAGTCAGAGAGTTTGACCGCAAACTTCACGTGCTTCTCTTTCGCCGGCGCGTCCGTGCTAGTGCGTTCGGCAACCTTCGAAGGCTTGAGAATTGGCCTGGTCTCGGAGGGCCTTTCCCCCTTAGAAACGGGCGACGGTTTTGATTTAACCGGGGTCGGCGTTTTGGGGGTGGAAGGTTTTTGGGTAGGGGGTCGATCCTCCAGAATGTCCGAGTCAAAGAGATCAACAGCAGCTGCCCGAGCGGGTTGCTTCGTGGGTGTCTTTGCCGGATATTTGGGCGCTAGCTTGTTTACCCCCTTTGATGTTTTGGTAGGGGTAGCTGAGGGTATCGGGTTTGATCTCTTTGAGGGAATGGGCTCCGTCGGCGGGGGGTCGGGTCCCGAAGCCTGCGAAGTGGAGGTGGGCTTTTTCGTGTGGGTGGTGTCGGATTTCTTCCTCTTCTTCCCTGGTTCCTCCTCAGATAAGAGGGCCCGCTTCTTCCCCTTCTTGACTTCTTCGTCTGCGTCGTCTGGTACCGGTACCCGTGTCAAGCCGTCCCACCTGCCGCCCTCCTCCTCGTCCAGTCTACAGGTCCATATCGGTAGGCTAGCACTCGAACTCGTCTTGATATGGATCGACTGAACGTTGTCCCAGTTTTCTCGAATGTTATTGACGACAGGCGGCAGGGCAGTTGAGAGGTTTTGTAATAGTTGCGAAGACGAGTGCTGGCCCAGAACGCCAATCTTGACGGAACTATGGGAGGGTAAACTGGTTCAGAGGAGCGATCCAGGGTTACAGGAAGTACTCACGAGCAGGTGCCCTGGTTTTGGTGGAAATAAGTCGAGGAGACTGCACGCTCAAGTTCCCCCTTGAGATCTTTGCGCGTCAGACAGACGGGGATCGGTTGTCTTGAAGGGTTGTTGGTTAGCGAATGCGTCACGGTGGTCGGCGGGTTGACGTACTTTTTGGCATTGAAGAAAACCTTCCCGAGGAGCCCTGGCAACAATGGTATGACACGGTCATCCGCCAAGAACAAGCCATTTTCTTTCAAGAGCATCCTGCGGGTTTCATAGGGCTTGAACTTCCCTTTGAGCTTTTGAACGCCAATGACCCTTGAGATAAACTTGATGTTACTTGACTCCAAAAGATCTTTGTATTCTCGCTGCGGGTCTTTCGTGATCAAACATATTGAGGTTGTGCGTGGGTCAATCAGAGGGTGGGACAGTGGGCTATTGGGGGCCAGATGCTCGGATTTGCGTAAAGGAAGAAGGGAGATAGGGACGTACATCTTGAATGGCTTCAACTTCCGCTCCGGAAACATCTTCTTGACCGAAACAACTAACCAAACATACTGCTCCGTCCTGTCAGGCAACAGCTCGTCCTGTTCCTTTACAGCTTGGTGTGCGAGGGCGTGTTTGAGTAAGGCGTCGACCGCAAGTTTGCACTGAGCAGTGGAAACCTTCGAGTCAATCAAGACATCTTCTGATTTTCTCCCTTTGCCCATCTCTGCTGGTCGTTCGCTCTCAGAAATTTCTGGTATCAGCACGGTTGGAGCACCTTCTGCCAGAGCCCGGGTAAGCTGATCGAGGAGCAAAAAATGCAAGGTCTGGTCGCGATCACGTGTTGCCACCAGTAACCAAATCCAATCCACGATGGACCGCTGGACGTACCTCGGGCTACTGGCCCTTGCAGCTCCCCTCAATCATCTCGGCTCAGTTTTAGCCGTCGCCTGGCCATCTCCTCAGTCACATTTCTCCGCCACTGGGTTCCACTGGGCCTCCATTCCTCGGCACTTCGAGGCGTATATTGTCAACGATCTCAAGACGGATGCTTGTCTCTATGTTTCGTTGGGTATAACGCAGCCTCACAAAGAGCTGACCCGCGCCCTCGGCCGTGGCGATTTATACCACACCGAAAGGTCTATCTTTGATTCTGGAACAGCCAGACGAGGGAACAAGTTGGAACGTATCAAGGTGTTCAGCAACGACACGCAAGTCTTAAGAGACCATTCCGTCGCTTTATGCGGCCATGGGGGTCGTGGGAGAACATTCCCCTTCTATGACACACTCCCTCGCGACGGGGGGGTCAGCGAGGGAGCGGCGGGCAATGAGATTGCTGAAGGGGACCTTCCTCCCCTTGAAATTCGACCCATCTTTCGATCGGGTGACCCAGGAAATAGGGTTGACCTCGTCTTTTTCAGTGATGGCTGTGAGTTCTTCGAGCAGTTTCTGCCGCACCCTGTAACATTCAGATCTCAATGTCTGGCCATACCTTAGACACAGAATCAGAAAGGTCTAAATTCTTCGATGATGCAACCCGCCTGGTAGGGGAGATCTCCCAGAACCAAACTTTCTATACCGTCAAACCGCTCTTGAACTTCTGGGCCGCCTTCACACCCAGCGCTGAGGTGAGTATCAGTGGTCCGAAAACCCCCCAACTAGCCCTTCTATGATCTCATCCAAACGATTGATCGTCGTTCACATTTTTGTATTCAGAGCGGTATCGGGGTGGGCGGCGTTCCAAGGGAGTACGTGACCTCCTCTTTCGAGTACCCGTATTCACCTGGATCCGAGATTAAACTAAGCTGCCCATCAACTTTCCCAGCACCACATTCGGTTTATACAGAGACGGGACGGAGTTAAGGGGAGTTTACTACGCCAGACCCCAGGTGGCCCGCTTGGCCTGTTCTTCTATGGGTGTCCAGTGCGACTACCCTATTTTATTGGGTACGTAAACACGATCTTAGAGGCGGTATTTGAGACTGACTAATCGGGTTCCATTCAAATACCAGGGAACGACCTGTATTATGGTGGTACGGTTAGCGTCAATCTGATCCATCGCTGGTGAGGCTGATTCGGTGTTCGTTCGTGGTTGCTGTAGGGTTGGGTGGGGAGTTCACGTGAGTGACTCTACTCTCGTAGGTTCCTGAGTTGTTCAGGCACTCGCGTCTCCTTTGCCATCTGTCCCATTCCGACGCTTCACTGACGTTTCACTTTCAACAGGGTCATCACGCCATCTGTGAAGAATGGAGCCCTAGTCCTGCGTCATGAGCTCGGTCACTCAATCATAGAGATCGGCGAAGAATATGATGGAGGTGTCGACGGAGGTTACTTTGGTGTAGACGCTGCAACTTCGCCGGAAACGATCGGATGGAGCCATTGGCTCACCAATCCACCTCTTCCAGGAACGGCGCCCAGAGTGGAACGTATGGCGATGCCGTTCCAAACATACCCATGGACAATCTTGAACATTTCCACTATTTGGACCGGAAAGTTCCTCTCTCCAGGTGAGTTAACTTCACATATGGACTTCATTAGCGCCCGCATGGTGGCGATCGTGTGAACGTGATGTGCCTCACCTCTGGCGTTCCACCGGTCCTGCCTCCCGAGAGGCTCATTTTCGGTTGAGCATGAAAGGAGATGTGAATTGATGGGAATCCCTCTTGTCCTAGGCGCATACCCATCAAACTTCATCCGATTTTCGACCGCTGGGATACCTCAATCCGATCAACTTACCGTATACCTCGATGGCAAGGACATTGGGTGGGCGGTCGAAGACGGTATCGGAAACGACCGGTACTTCTATGAGTATCTTGACATTGGGGAACGCGGCCTCAGCGCTGGAGAACATGAGGTTCAGTTCATCTTGAACTACGATGAACCTGACGGGATCACAGAGGGCAGTGGGCCACAGTTATGCAGCGTTGAGGTTTTGGAGTATGGTACACCTCATGAGTACGTCCTCGGTGAACCCTGTTCCTGGATCCCACTGATGTTTCGCAGGTTCAACGGCTCGGCTGGATACTATGGGGTCTTTCCTACGTAAGCAGGTTTACCAACAATCTAGTTACGCCGGACATCACCCCTCGTAGGTTCTCAGCTACCAACCGAACCACCTATCGACCGACGAACGAAGACTGTCTGATGCGAGACGTAGTCACCCCAAATTTCTGCAAAGTCTGTATCGAAGAACTTTGGCTCCGGTTATTAAGAAGGATTTCAATCATCGAGAACGCTGAGAGTGATTGCAGATCCTTCGGCATAAACCTCCTCCCTCTAGCTCGATTCCGGACCAACGAGACGCTGGTAGGGACCGAAGAGAGGTATGAAATCGTGTGGTCAAGGAAACGAGAAGGTAACTGCCTCTTGTCACAGTCAGTTGGCGTTATCAAACTTTCACAGGTCAAGAGGACCGGATCTTCGAAGATTTCTTGGGCAGAACTAAGCTCGTGCTAGGCGGGTTGGATGATGTGAAGCCTGGGGACCATATCGCTGTCGCAGTCCAGTTTTTTACGGAGGAAGTTAGGTTGGATGAGAAGGGGTATCTACACGGCAGCGCGTTGTGGACGATTGGGAGCGAGTGCGAGAGCGATTTGACCGGTGTCCGAACGTAGGACCGTTCTGTACGTTGTACCTCGGATTATCGTTCTCCCGTAGCGGAGGCTTCTATCGTCATCTCTCCCTGGGGAGCCACGAACAAGTTCCCGTGCCGGAGCGAGGTGGGCCAAGCGCGTGGGGTGGCCGGAGTGCCAGCTGACGCCCTTTGCACGAACGCGCATTTAGCACGCCTGGAGCGGCACTCCATATCCCTCCTATTCTTATTCCGCGACATGCTGAATTATAACAAAGCAACTCTGCCACTCGGGAGTCATCGGAATGTTCAGTGTGTACCGGCTCTGGAACTGGCACCTAGCGTACTAGGATCCAGTGTCCACATAACCGCGGGTGAGTCCAAAAGCCGTGGGTACCGCACTTTTTGTGCCTTTGCTCGAGATCTGCGAGTGTCGGTGATCTCCGTTTTTCAGAAATTTCTGGATATCAGCACACCATGACCGACTTCACGGCGTCAGACCCAGACGCTCCATCTCGCAGGAAGCGGAACGGCGGATGGGTCACGCAGCCGCCGCAGATGCTGTTCCAGCGTCAAGGGCAGGTTGAGACACAAGCGGAAAGCTGAACGTTTGAACCCTAATCCCATCCATCACGTCCACAATTCCCGCCTCTCTTCGGGTTGGGGTTTAAGCGGGACTAGAGTTGATATCGCAGACATAGCATCGATCTAGAACTTGTCAGCCAACACTGCTGGCCTATTCTGATGTGTTCTCGTATTCCGAATAAACACACTTGTCTGCTGTTGTGGCTGGAAGAACCGCAAGGATGGCTTTGCAAGCCCGCCGATGCTTCCTTATTTGGTAACTCGCCTTGAACTCGGACGCGTCAGCCCGGCGCTCGTCTTTCCCCCTTGCCGTTTTTCAAAATGGCGTTACTGCGACTTTCCCGCCTTCAAGGGTTCCACCAGACTGACCGCCAGTACAGGTCGCTGCTCGGCTCAGACTTTTGCACTCAGGCATCGCGGCCTGCCCTGACTCCAGGTGAGGGCGGTGCCGGCACCAATGTCGCATATGTCCCATTCTCTCTGGAAAACCAGCTACAGTCGTCCTATAGGCTATGCTGCGCGCTCAAGTTTGTCTGGAGGCCTCGGCTATCGGCTCCCAATTCTGCTTCCGGTGGATCTGACAGCATAGGTGATGGGCACAAGGACGGGATGGTTATTGAACAAATTGGTGATCCACTGGCTTCGTGACTCAAAGTGACGGTCAGATGCACAGCTGTTGGGGTGTGCACTCGGATTCTGGGGGTGACTCTCCTCCATTCTCTCTTCAGTATATATAGGATCCAAAGCCTCTATCGCTGTCCCTCTATCCCCAACCAACTCTCTCAACCACCCAAAGCTTTATCGCTTCTTCTTAAGAGGTCTTCATCACACCTTCCTCTTTCTCAATCCCTACCACACCATTACAATCCACCGCAGCCCGCCGCCGATACCCTCCCCCCCAAACACACCACACCCAGTCAACATGAACTCCAAACCCACCCAGACCCAAGAGTCCGGCGTCGTCAAGGAAGGCATCCGCAGTCTCGCTTCCTCCACCACTGGCGCAGTCCTCCTCTAGCCCGGTGTCCGATCGGGATACGGAGGTTCGCACCATGCTCGCTGGCGCTGCGTTGATGCGGTGGCCCCAGTCAATCACAAAACCCTCTCTACCCTCACCTCCCACTACCCCTCAACCATTGTCTCCTCACCCACCCACACCAACCCATTACGCATTACTTTCATCCTTACCATACCGCACGAACCCGTCTCTTGGACATTTTACGTATACGATACACATTCACCTATTGGGACCCGGTGTTTGTCAGTAATTGAGAACAGGACGAGAACGATGACGAGCGTAATTTCACGCTGATAACCTGCCCAGAGATGCCCTTTACCCCACTGTATTTTGCCCTTTCAATCGTGTTCGTAATTTTCCATTGTGATCTTATCAGAACCATCTGCGTATTTTCGTGTGTTCATAAGTAGAATGACGTCAAATTGTTGGGTCACAGACCGCATCATCAGGCTGAAATTAAAAACCTCTACCGGTGGGATTGCGCCAGTATCATCCAGTCTTTTGTGTATATGAGTTCCTACCCTCCAACGCCCGAGTGTGCGTTCTTCGTGATGATTCGCGGGGCCCCTCTTTTTTACTGTGTGATACCCGGCCAGGCATTGCGACGGTACATAGCATGCCAAAGATTGGGTGCTTGCATCCACGATACCCAACAGGTGCTGGAGTGGAGTGGGCTGAAACTACAGGCTTGTTGTCAGTTGTGGCGATCTGACGGGAGGTTCGTCGGTTGCGGTCACTGTCCCTCGTAAGAGGTAATCCCAGGTGGCACGACGTAAGGTCGTCATATGAGGGGCAGTAGTTATCTTTTCCGTTCAGAATATGCGGGGTTAGGCGGGGGGGTCGGCACGGGATTCACACCCAAGCGAAATAATTCAACATTACCGATGACACGATCTAAC
>Ga0307516_10001498_pt1 | contig 32132 bp, 34 predicted proteins | sample 19_EM_MG_FD_203310 | JGI IMG/M metagenome (GOLD analysis project Ga0307516, IMG submission 203310) | Populus trichocarpa ectomycorrhiza microbial communities from riparian zone in the Pacific Northwest, United States - 19_EM | ecosystem: Host-associated > Plants > Roots > Unclassified | place...
TGGGCAACCAGCGCTCCTGGGCGTGGTTTCTGAACTATGAGCGGCGCCCAGGGATCCGGTGGTCACCGGACGGCACTTTCGCGTCCTCGGTGACGGTCCTCTGCACCGTGCCGGCACCGGTAGCCGGCGATGGGCGGGTACGCCTGCGGGTCACGCTGCAGCCGGCCACCGGCGGCGTCTACGAGCTGCGGTTCTACGTCGGCGACACCCTCGCTGGGCCGTGGACCCAGCTTGGGTCCACGGCGACCGGGACGGCGTCTAGCATCTTCTCCGGCTCCGCGGCGCTGAGCGTCGCCAGCCAGACGGACGGGCTCACGCTGGACCCGTTCATCGGCCGTGTCCACGCGATCCAGGTGCGCTCCGGCGTCAACGGCACGATCGTCGCCAACCCGACTTTCACCGCCCAGCCGGTCGGCACAGCCCCCTTTGTGGACTCCGCCGGCCGGACGTGGTCGTTTGTCGGCGGTGCCGAGGTCCGGGACTTCGACGTCCGTTTCCATGGCGAAATCGCCAGCTGGCCGACTCGCTGGAACGTGAGTGGCAAGGACATCTGGGCGCCGCTCGAAGCGAACGGCCTCCTGCGGCGCCTCAGCCGCCCCAAGGCGCCGCTGAGGTCGGCGCTGTATCGGGAGGCCACCAAGGCCGCCAACCTGCCCCTGATCGTCGGCTACTGGCCAGCTGAGGAGGACAGCGAAGCCCTGTCGATCAGCTCAGGCATCGGCGGCACCACGATGTCGGCCACCGCTGGGAAGGTGACCTTTGCCTCCGAGCAGACCTTCCCCGGTTCTGCGGCGCTCCCGCAGCTGCAGGCCGGCGGCACCCTAAAAGCCAGCATCCCCGCGTACACCTCCAACGGGGTCATCAGCTTCCGATTCCTGGCCAGCGTGCCCACGGCAGGCTTTCTTAACGGCAGCCCTATCGCCGAGGTCCAGCAGGTGCTGACCGGTGGCATCAGCCGATGGGTGCTCCGCACGAACGTGGCCGGCAACCTGCAGCTCCAAGGAGTCGGCGTCGACGGCGCGGCTGTACTGACCACGGGCACCATCTTGTTCGACGTCCGCGGCAAGCGGCAGATGCTGGGCTTCGAGGTCGAGCAGATCGGCGCCAACGTGCATTGGGCGGTTTTCAGCCGCACGATCAGCCCTGACCTCACGGTGGCGGAATCGGGCCTGGACGGCACGTTCAGCGGGACCGGCACATGCATCGGTCGGGCCACAACCCTCGTCATCGGCGGCGACGGGGACCTGGTCGACGCGGTCGTCGGTCACATGATGGTCGGCAACAGCGTCAACCTGGCGGACGGCTTCAACGCCGCCATGGTGGGCAACAACGGCGAGCTCGCCGGCCGCCGGATCGCCCGGCTCTGCCGTGAGCAGGGCGTCCCGATCGTCATCGTCGGGAACGTGAACGACACGGTTGCCTTGGGCCCGCAGCGGATTGCGTCGCTGGTGGAGAACCTGGTGACAGCGGCCGAGGCCGACGAGGGGCAGCTCGGCGAGATGCGGACCCAGCTCGCCCTGCGGTACCGGACCCGGGCGAGCGCCTACAACCAGGTGCCCCGGCTGGTCCTCGCCTACGGGCAGCCCGGGGAGAGCCCCCATCTGGAGCCCGATGATCTGGCGGACGACGTCGTCAACGACGTCACCGTCAACCGCACGGGCGGCTCGTCGGCGCGGGCCGTCCTGGAATCCGGTCCGCTGTCCGTGCAGGAGAAGCCAGCCGGTGTCGGACGGTACGACGTCGCGGAGACCCGCGAGGTAGCCACCGACGCCCAACTGCCGGATGCGGCCGGATGGCTTCTGCACCTCGGAACGTGGGACGAATACCGGTATCCGAAGCTGGAGATCGATCACGCCAAGTTGGTCCGGAACGGCAAGCAGGCGCTGGCCGCTGCCGCGGCCGCGCTCGACGGCCTGGACCGGCTGCGCATCCTGAACCTGCCCGATTGGCTCCCGCCGGCCCCGATCGACCAGCTCGTGCTGGGGACGACCGAGACAATCAGGCCGGGAAAACGGGACATCAGCCTGAACTGCTCGCCGGGCGGGCCCTGGGATGTCGCGGTGGTCGACGGCCCGCAGCGGGTCATCGCGGAGGGCACCGCCCTGACGGCGCCGTTCCTGGCCGGCGCGGGCAGCTTCACGGCCAGCGGCACGTCCGACTGGGTCACCGGCAACAACGCCACGAACCCGGTCGACTTCCCGCTGCCCGTACTGGTGGGTGCGGAACTCGTGATGGTCTCCGGCATCACCGGGTCCGGTGTGCAGACCTTCGTCGTGGGCACGCGCGGCCTCAACGGCTACACCGCCACCCAGCCGACCAGCACCCGTGTAGATGTCGCCGAGCAGGCGACCGTCGCCCATTGAGAGGACTTGCATGACGACCTGGCAGACCGGGATGCGGCAAACCCCGGCTCGGCTCAACGATGTGGTGTACCGGACCGAGTTGATCTCCTTCACCTCGCTGACCTCCTTCACGGTCGCGATCAACTTCGGGGTGACCATCACCGGGACGCTGCCGCAGGTGTTCACCGAAATCAGCAGCGGGGCGAACGTCACTGCGCGGTGGGATAGCCGCGCCATCGGCGTCACGGCGACCGGATTCAGTCTGTTCTTGTTCATCACAGACGCGGCTAATCCCGCCGTGACCTGGGCCAGCGTCCCGGTGATTTGGCGCGCTTACCCGACCTCCTGAACCCCCTTATCACCGACGACCAGCGGCGCCGTGGCGCCCGGCGTCGTGATCGTCGATGTCTACCGCAAGAGGAGCAATTGATCATGAAAGCTTCGATCGTCTGGGCAGGGGTGGCCCTGGTCGGCATCATCGCCGCCATCAGCCTCGGCCTGTCCTTCGCCGGCTGGTCGGATCAGGCCGTGGCCGGCTGGACCGTCGGCATTGGCGCCTTCGCCGCCACGGTGTTCGGACTGCTCCTGAAGGTCGAGAACAAGACCAACGGCCAGACCACCCAGCTGGAGCAGATCCAAGACACCGTGAGCACTGTAGAGCGGCGCACCAACGGCGAGCTTGACCAGCGCATCGCGGCCGCCATGGAGGAAGCGGCCGAGATGGGCGCGGGCAGAGTGCTGGTCGTGCTGCGCGAGCAGGGCGTGATCCGCTGATGGCCATTCCACGCAAGACCGCCGGCATGCTCAACTTCGAGCGGCAGCTCGACGAGGCATTCCCCGAACGGCGGCGGCCGGACGGGTGGATCGGCGACCCGGACCACCAGGGCCGCACCTCGTCGCACAACCCGGACGACACCCCCGGCGCCCGACCGGAGTGGAACGGCGACCCGGACAACATCCCCGACGTCCGCGCGGTCGACGTCTCCGCCCAGCTCGGCCCCGACGTGCGGATGCGGGCCGTCTGCGACCACCTGGCCGACCTGCCCAACCTGGGCAGCGTGGTCCGGTACTTCATCCACGACGGCCAGATCTGGCACGTCAACAACGGGTTCGGACCCGTGCCGCACAGCGGCGACCCGCACGAGGAACACCTGCACGTCACGTTCGCCTTCAGCGAGTCGGCGGACGACAACACCACGTACGACTACCACCTGGAGGACCTCATGGCCACGATGACCGTCGACCAGCTGCTTGACGCCCTGGAGTCCCCACGCGGGCAGGCCCTGCTCGCCAAGGCCGCTGGGCGCGGAGTGGCCAACCAGACTTTGGGCCGGAGCAAGGAGACCATCGGCCAGGACCTGCAGAGCGATGATGCCGTCATTGGGCGCCGCTTCGACGCGATCGACGGCAAGCTGGCCGCGATCGAGTCCCGGCTCCACTGATCCCGGCGCGGTCGCTGACCCGCTGAGCCGGACCTAGGCCGCCTCGATCAGCTCTGCCAGGTCAACGCCGGCCTCCGTCAGCAGCCGCAGCACAGTGGCCAGCGACAGGCCCTCGACGACGTTCTCACCGTGGATCAGCCGGTACCACTCGGTTCGGCTCCGCGGCTGCCGGTAGACCTCGACGCGCCATTCCCCGTCGGGTGTCTGCATCACCCGCCCGACGCTACCTGCGAACAAACCAGCAGGTCAGAGGCTGCAACGAACTACTCCGGTGTAGTTCGGATCGCTACAAACCCACCCCCGCACGATGATCGAGGAGATCACCATGACCACATCCGGCCCCGTACCCGCACCGACTCAGACCAGATACCCCTGGCGTGCCACCCTGCGCACCGTCGCCGCCGCGGCGGTCGGCGCGCTGTCGCTCATTCCGGTCGTCGTCGCGACCGCAGGCCTGTCCACCGTCCCGGCGGTCGCCCAGGTCGTCGCGGTCGCCGGCGCGATCACCCGGGTGCTGGCGGTCCCGGCCGTCGACGCCTGGCTGCATACCTACCTGCCGTGGCTGGCTGGCCACAACCCCGCCGCCCGGCGCCGTCGCCCGGAACCTTGCCGATCGGCATGAGGTTCGGCACCACCTGGACTGAACTGGGTGACGTGTCGCGCTCAGGATCTCTACCCTGTGTTCGTGTTTCTCGCTGTGCCGGCAATACCGGTGAATCCCGAAAACGACTGGCTCGACTACACCAACGCCGCTCTCGCCGGGATCGGCGGGCTCGCCGGCATCGTGGCCATCTTCATCGCATTGCGCGCCCAGAGAACGGCGGACGAGGCGATAGCGCATGAGCGGCGCCGTCAGTTCGAGTTGGAGATCCTTCGTGCCCTGTTGGACGACCTCGATAGCACATCAATTGGTGTCGAATCGTACGACGATCCCCGCACGCTCCGCCGGTACGAACATCGACTCTCGTTGCTTCCTGGTGCGGAACTGTCATTTTGGCGGGCAGTGATGGACGCGCGCGACTCGGATGCCGTAATCGCTGTACTTGACCAGGCTGGCGTCTATGCGCCCCTGCTGGATGAGCACCGAAGGCGCCAAGACGAGGCGGATACGCTGCAATTGGAATGGGCGATCCTTGTACAGCAGGCGGCCGAAGTCGAAGCCTGGCTAAGCCCGGTCTTTTCGAAGCACTCCGCGCGCAAGAGGGACGAATTGCGCGAACGCTCTAAAACCGACAAGCTGGTCAAAGCTAAGTTGCGTCAATTGCAGCGCGAGTATCGGAACGGAACCGCTGCCCGCCTTGTTGATGACGTACAACAGGCGATCAAGTCACGCGTTGACGGGTCCACCACGGTGAAGACCCAGTCCTGGATGCAACCCTGGCGCCGCTGGTTCGACAGGGCCAAGTCGGGGCCTGGCCGCTGAGGTCGATTACGGCACTGATCGCTCTGGCATGACTGGCCGCGCGGTCACGCAGCGGACGTCGACCGCTAGCCAACCAGGATCAGGCAGGCGCACACTGGTACACATGTACGAGGACGAGGAGCCGGTGACGTGGGAGCCCGATCCGGCCACCGCGGCGTGGCTGCAGCGGATCGCGGACGAGCAGCACGGCGGTGACATGGGCCGCTGCCTCGCAGCTGTAACGCGGGAGGCCCGGATCGCCGCCGAAAGCCGCCACCGCGGCGCCGTGGCCGGCGGCGAGCTGCCGGCCGATCCGTGGCAGCCGCTGGACGCGACACTGCGCCGACGATCGCCCCGCTAGAACTGTGTCCGGGACACGGTTCCATCTGGGTTCACGACCAGCGAAAGCCGCTTGGTTCTGCTGGTCACGGCGAGGAAAAACCAGACGACCGCCCACAACCCGCATGACACCAGCGTGAGCAGGAGATGCAGCACGTGGTTCGTGTTGGCGGCCGACACCACGACAGCCATCGTTTCCGAGCGGGATTCGACTGCCCAGCCCACCGCAACGTGCCGTGCGACCTCCGTATCGAGGATGTGAGAGATGGGGTACTGCTGCGGTTGTAGCGACATCGTTTAGGTCTCCTCCGAGTTGGCCCGCCCAGGGACCATAGCGGCCGATTCCGTTCTGCGTGTACCTACTCACAGGGGGTGTGCACTCGTCCGTCAGTACGAAGTGGACGAACCCCATCGCTCGCCTTGCCGAGCGTCGACACGACCGCGGCCCGCCTCCCCTGTCTGGGAAGGCGGGCCGCTTTGTCGTGTCCACGGTCAGTGCGGATACCACGCCCAGGCCACGAAGCGCGTCGCGAGTTCAGGGGCCTCCAGCGCGGGCATGTCCTTCGCGGCCTCGACGAATCTCGCGCCCATGAACTCGGCCAAGCTGGGCACGTCATAGGCCTCAACGAGGAGGTCTTGCGCTGGCCGGCAGGGCCAGTCCTGGCCGCAGGCCCAGCAGTCCCAGCCTGGCCGGTTCGGCAGGTGCTCTCGCGTAGCCAATCGTCGATCACCTCCGCTTGTTGGTCAGGGATGGCCCCGGTCAGCGTGGGGCATAGGCCTAGGGAGGCGTCCCGGGCAGGTACCAGCGGCCCGGGGCGATCTCGAAGCGGTCGGCGTCCGCGTGCCCGAGCAGTTCCCGCATGACCGACCGCTCCGGTGGTGTCCGCTCGCCCACGAGCCGCTCCAGCTCGACCAGGTCGGCGGCGACGACGAGCGGCTCGTCGATGTGCCAGTACGCTGCCCAGTAGTGCCCGGCGGGGACCTCGACGCCGCGCGACCACCGCCGCTCGGCAGCCCAATACACCTGCCAGCCAGCGAGCCGGCCCTCCAGCGCCAACTGGGCGCGTAGGTCATCCTGGTCGTAGGTCATCGGGCACCCGCCCGGCCCGGCCAGTGGTGGCTGGCTTGCAAGTGTCCAAGGCCGTCCTCGACCTGCACGGTGAGCCCCGGCGCGACGTCGGGACGCGCCAGGCGCTCCAGCTCCGCATGGACAGCCTCGATCTGCTCCCGCAGCACCTCCGGGGTCTCCGCCCCCAGCTCGCTGGTGTGGACGGTCACCTTCACCTGCCGCGACGCCCGGAATCCGGCCTTGCGGGCCGAGGTCCATGCCACGTCCCAGTCGGGGTGGTCATCCATCAGTGCGAGAAGGGCTCCGAGCGTGCCGGCGGGCCAGTCGTGTTGCTCGGCGACGGCCTTGCGGTCGAGGGGCGGCGGCTCGGGGTTCACGGTCATCGGATCGGTCGAGAGCGGTACGCCTGGCCAGGGGTGAGCAGCGGCCGGGAGGCGGGCGCGGCCGTCCTCGGCAGGCGGAAGGCCGGTACCGATGCCCGAGCCGTCCAGGTGTTCTCCGCCGGTCGCGGCTGCATCCGCCGTTGACGCTCAAGCATCTCGACGGCGTAGCACGGCCACGTCCCGATCCGACATCGGCAGGTCACCATCCACGGGGCATACCAGAGCCGCCGCGGCCCATGTCCGGTGTGGCGTCGTCGCGCTCGCATTCGCGCCTCCCTCGTCAGTGGGAGGCGGCGGGCCGTACAAGATCCCTCTCACAGGCTGGGCGGCCCGCCGCCTCCCTTTCGGGGCGGCGGCAAGCAGAACTCTGGCCCGGCCAACCGTTTTCAGCTGGACTGCCGCGGGGCGCTCGCCGCCGCCGAGACCGACGTTAGGGACCAGGAGAGACCGGCAGGGGCACAGATTGTGCCCCTCTCGCTACGCAGCCAGTAGGCCGATCTTCACGGCGAGGTCAGATGCGCGCCGACGTCGGGCGGGAATCTTGGACTCGGCCTCTTCGAGGACGATCCGCTTGGCGTAGCCGTTGTAGCGGATGGTCTCCGGCGCAGCCTCGTGGGCCTGCGCCAGCGTCGCCAGCGCAACATCGGGCTGTCCGTCGAGGTGGTACCCGCGCGCCTCCTCGATCCGATGCCGGGCACGGCGCGGACGAGATGGGATCGTCACCGCGTCCGCCGCCGCAGCTTGCCGCACTGACTCACTGCCCTGGCGAAGTTCCACGGCGACAGTCACAGCATGCGCTCCCATGATCGCCCGGGAAAACGAGGTGATGGGATGGTAATAGCCGTCTGGCAGCCGGCTGGCCATAGCGCGGGCGGTGTCCCAATAGCGCCACGCAACGCCGGTCGAGCCGCGCCGGGCTGCGGTGTATCCGGCCTCGAAGGTCAGCGCCCCCGTGATCGCCAGTACGTCATCCGACGCGTCCTCCAGCAGGGGTTCGAGGTAGCTAAGCGTCGTCAGATTCACTGCGTCAGCTGCGTCAAAATGTCCGGGTCCGGCGTCGCGGTGCGCTTGTGCGGCGAGCCACGCGGCCACGCCGATGGCGTGCGGATCCTCGGACTCTTGAGCCGCGACCAGGCCGCGTTCGGCCACCCGCCATAGCAGGGCAGCGTCCGGCTGGTAGGCCACGAAGAACTGGGTCAGCGAGTAAACCTCTGCCAGCACGGCCTGTGCCGTCCGGCGCGCGGGGGCGGTGTCGACCTGCCGGACGGCGATCTGCGCGTCCCGGATCAAGCCGGGCAGTAACTCCCCGATTACCTCACGGTGGTTAGGTGCTGAGTGTCGCGCCGACCACGCGCGCGCCAGCTGGGCCCGAATGTGCGCGGTCGATGGCGCCTCCTGCGCGGTGGTGATCGGGAAGGCGTCGACGGCAGCCTTGACGGCCGCAAGGCGCGGGTGTCCAGGGCCGGTAAACAGATCGACGTGTATTGACTGGTCGCCGGTGAGGTCGGACAGGTCACGCACGCGCAGCACCTCGGCAATGCGGAGAATCGTCTCCAGCTTCGGGGTCTTCAGGCGACCAGTCTCCACGCCCTTGACCCACGATCCAGACTTGCCGACCAGGCCACCCAGTTGGTCCCGGGTGATTCCCTTGCGAGTACGGAGAATCTGAAGCCGCTGGCCGAACACCAGAGGGTTGGCATTTGGATCTGGAATACCCGCATCCATCGGTGCTCTCCCTGGTAGAGGACAGGGCGGCGGCCGGCCTCTACACCGGCCGCCAACATCGACGGTACTCCGAGTACAACGAGCGCGAGGAGCCGAGGAGGAGTAGGGCGATCGTCCACAGCGCGGCGACGATCATCCGAGTGATCGCCCTCAACCTGGACGCGTTCGCGTGCGGCATGTCGGCCTAGACGAGGTCGACATACACCATCCGGTTCGACACTACTTGGCGTTGCATTGATCTCAGGGGCGGGCACGGTCGATCAAACCGGACAAGATGCCGCCCTACCTGCTTACATAGATGTCAGTGGTTGCCGACGTTGGTCATCGCTGGTCCGCCTTCCACGGCCTAGAGACGGCCTGGGACGCCCTGACGCCCTGGAGACGCCCTACGGGGTTCGCTTACTGACGACCTGCTCCTTACGCGGGGGCGTGGCGGCCCGCAGGCGGGTACGGCGTCGGCAGAACTCCCGGATGTCACCAGATCGTCCGATAGCCGTGGTCGCATACCGCAGCCACCCTGTCGTCATGCAGTTGCTGGCTCCCACGCCCTCCCCTTCATCCTCGGTTGCGCCGGCTATCGGTCAAGCCGCCGCGAACGCTAACTTGGCGTTATGGCTGGCAATCGTCGGCATCCTCGGCACGTTGGCTGCCGCCGTCATCACTCAACTGATGACCAGCCGTAGGGAGGAAAAAAAGTGGCACCGCGAACGGGACCAGGAAGTCGTTCGGTGGGAACGTGAGCGGCAGGAACGCCATGAACAGTGGCAACGCGAGAACGCGTCACGACTCCACGGTGAACGCCTAGCCACGTACACAGAGCTAATTCTGCGCGCCGACGCACTTGTGAAGGCGTCACGCCTAGTCTTACCCGTAACCTTTGCAGCCGATGGCGAATATGTCCCGCTTGTCGAAGATCTAGTAGCTATCTACGAAAAGGCTGACGTCGAATTCCGTAGCGCGATGGCCGCTATCCAGATCATCGCCTCGGAAGAGGTTCGGTATGCCGCGCACCTATTCAGCGTAGCCGAATTGGTGTTTAAAAACATGACTCTATACCGCCTGGAGGCGTCGGCCGACGTCTTCGACCACTACAGGTACCCAAGTCCCCACGAAGCCATGTCGATTCTCCGGAGTCTAGAAGACGAGTTGCGAACAGCTGTCCGGAACGAAATCGGTAGCCTCAGCATGAAGGTCAGCTAGTTAAGGATTAGCGCGGCGACTCGGGTCTATAGCGCACGGCATGGAGACGACATGCGCTTGGCGGGGCCTCAAAATCGGTTCGCGCCGCCCTTTCACTTTCGGCGCACTTCTCGTCCAATCTTAGTGACGGTGGGCAGATCTGCCAGAAAACCGATCTCGACGTGGTAGACGATCTCCGCTTCGTGAGCGAAGCCAAACGCCCACCCGCCAGTCTCCTTGTCCTCTACCTCACTCAGTAGGTTCAACTCATTGTCGCTCTGCGGAGGTAGGTCAAGCCCATCGACGTCCAGCCCGTAGTGATGCACGACTGACCACTTCGCTCGTTCGAGTGCCTCGTCGCGCGACAGAGGTGTAGCCAGCGAGGACCCGTCTAGGTCGCTCGCCTGCGAACGCCGTGCTAGATGGCGAAGGAAGTCGTAGAGGGCGTTCCCGATGACTCCGCTTAGGCCAGCGCTTGCCCCGAAGAAGAGGACGAGTCTGATGACTTCCCCGCTGTCGGCCCCCCAACTGGTGTATCCCCGCGTCTCCCTTAGTACGACCCCGTTTGGTCGCCCAGCCGCCAAGCGCGCTTCTATCTCTTTCCGAAGGTCTGTCGTTTCGCTCTCCGGCAGCTCGAACTCCGCCAGCAAAGTCTCATGGGGCAGAGCGCCGACCCAGTCCTTCACGCCGATACAGACGAAGACCCGCGCGATCTGAACGCCCTTAGGTACGTCTTCGGTCATCGACCCCTCCTCCTCATCGCGCGCTGGCCACGGAAGCATCCCACGCCATCCCGCCGGCCTTCGTCCACACACCGTGGAGCAGACAGGCCTGCCTGGGCAAGGCGGAGCCCCCGACACCTGACCGACCACGATCAGGCAGGCAATGCCTGCTCGGCGCGCGTCTACGCGGGATGCCGGGGTGACTCAACCCGGCGTCAGGCTGACGTGCCTTTTCGCTCCGGAATCCGGCCGTTGGTCTGCGTCAGCTCCCCGGCGGCCGTGCGCCGCAGAGCGCGTCGCACGGTGGAGTCCGAGGTGCCGGCCAGGTGCGCAATCCGGCGCTGCCCAAGGCTTGGCTCGGCGCCCCTGATGGCACGGACAACCAGGTCGATCTCGTGCGTCGCACGCGGGTCCTGACGCGGCTCCTGAACTGCGATGACGCGGGGAGCAGGGTGCGTCACCCGAACCCTGCGGATGAGGCTGTGGTGACGCACCCTGCGGCGCTTCTCCCCCGTAGCGACACTCGCCGCCTTGATCGACTGCCGTTGCTGAGGTTCGGGCATCGGGCCGATCGGTGCGGCGTAGTCAAACTGCGTCGCGAGCGTCCGGTTCGGAGACGTGTCGGTGGCGCGGATCCGGCCACCCAACTCGACCAGGCAGATGCTCGCGACGACGATCAGCCCATCGACCGAGATAGGGATGAGGTAAGGCGCGGCGCCGGTCTCGCCGTACCGGGCGGCGACGCCAGCCATGTGCCAGTAGCTCACCCAGGCGGCGATGCCTGCGATCACCGCGGTGGCGATGACCCGGGCCACGGCCAGGGACCGGGAGTGCACCGGGATCCGGGAGATCAGCTCGACCGTCAGGAGCAGCGCGAGCGGCGGCCAGGCCGCAATCGACTGGCTGATCGTGTTGTCGACCGCGTGGAGGACGTTGGCGATCACGGACACCGCGACGCCCAGGGCGAGGGTGGCGCGGACTCCCCACCGGATGCGCTTCAGCTGGGCCAAGGTCATCGGATCTCCTTGTTAATGTCTCAGTTGAGACGCTAACGTAGGCCGGTAGTGGATCGTGTGTCAAGTGAGACAGGGGTGATAGCGTGACCGTCGTGCCTAGGCCGGTGACCAAGCTGACCGATGAGCAGCGCAGACTGCTCGACGAGGCAGTGCAGGCCGCCAGCGAATCCCGGAAAGCAACCGAGAAGGCGTGGGAGCGGATCATCGCGGCCCGCGCCGCTGGCGTCCCCGACGAGACGCTGTGCGACGAGACGGGCTTCAGTCGGGCGACGCTGAACCGCCGCTACGGCCGGCGGCCCGATTCAACGGCTGCCGACGAGTAGCTCGGCAATCCGCCAGCCACCGTGGCGCCCTGTCCGATCAGGCCGGACGGGTGGAACGAACGGCCAAATTACGAGCGACCGTCCCCAAAATGTCCCCACACAGAAAGTAACGCCCCTCCAGAGATCATCTGGAGGGGCGTTCTTCCTGGTCAAGCGTTGTGCCCCCGGCAGGAATCGAACCTGCGACACACGGTTTAGGAAACCGATGCTCTATCCCCTGAGCTACGAGGGCGCGAAGGCTCATGCTACCTGCCAGCGGGTTTGTCCGGGTGACAGGGCGTGCCAACGGCTGCCAACGCGTGTGACCTGGTGTTGCTCCGACCCGCGGAGCAAATATGGAGCACACCGATCGCCGCCTGACCGGCCCCGTACCAACCGGTGCCAGGCGCTACCAACGGCCGCCGAGCCGCTCGGCGGCCAGACCGGTAGACACCAAGCCCACCGCCCTATCCCGGCGCCGGAACTTACGACGCCGACCGCACCGAACAGCATCGGTGCAGACACGTCCCTCTAGTTGTGAAGCTAGTTGACGTATGCCTATGGTGAGGCATGACTACGACTCGGATCCGTCTCGTCGGCGCCCATGAGATCCGCATCCGCCTGAGCGGAGTCAGCCGGCAGCGCGTCTACCAGATCACCAGACGCGCCGACTTCCCCCAACCCGTAGCCGACCTCGCGCACGGCAAGGTCTGGAGAACCGATGCAGCTCGGTGCGGGCCGACGGCAATGCGACGGGCCGCAGTTGCCGGGCTGCCAGCGCCGCCCAATTCTCAGTCCACCAGTTGCGGCTCAAGCCTGTGGCAGCGAACTCGTCGACCTGGTCGCCCCGCTGCACGCCCCACCGCAGCATCACGTTGACCGCCATGTCCCCTGGGTCCGCTACGACCGAGTAGTGGCCGTGAGCATCGGCCCCCACGCGACTGTCCCGCCTCGCCATGCCACCGCCGCATGGAACCACCTTGTCCGTTGTCAGAGAAGTTGGTCCGAGCGGAATGCACTGAGCTGGGCGGGCGGTGCGCAGGCCAGCGGAGCTTCGGTGCACGGCGCTGTGTTTGTCACTGAGGTTGGTCCAACGGGGCTCGGTGGGGCGCGCTCGGGTTCGGAGCTGGCATAGTCTGCCTCGGTGCCTCACGCGTCTGATGGCGGTCTCGGCTCGACCCGAGCGGTTTATCCAGGGACGTTCGATCCCTTCACGCCGGGTCATTTTGATGTTGTTGACCGGTCGCGCCGTATGTTTGACAACGTCACGGTCCTCGTTGCTGTCAATGACGGCAAGCGGCCGGCCCAGACGACTACGGCGCGGGCGAGGGAGATCCGATGCTCGCTTCCGGTGACCTGGGATAACGTCGCGGTGGCTGCCTGGCATGGTTTGACCGTGGACTACTGCCGGCGGTATGGATGCGGGGTGATCGTCCGTGGGGTCAGGAACTCGACCGACTACTTGCGCGAGTACGAACTCGCCGCGATGAACGACGCGCTGGGCGTGACGACGTTGTTCGTGCCTGCCCGGCCGGAGCTGGCGACGATGTCGTCCACCGCAGTGCGGGCTCTGCGAGTCTGATGGGGCTCAGGACGGGCTTCACCGCCTCGGGCCACGCCAACGCCGCCGTCCACTCCAGACTCGTTCATTAAAGATGGAAGCGTGGGTCCGCTGGTGCGAATCCCTAGGGCGGGGATTCCTGGCATGGTCGCTACCCTGCTGCCGTGGAAGAGATCGACGGGAACCCGGCGGGCGACGGCGCTCGGCCACGCCGGCTGGTGATGCCGGTGTCCGTCGTCGTCCTGGCGATCGTCGTCGCCACGGTGTCCATCGGGCTGCTCAGGAACGCCTTGCACGGGCCGCCGGCCAACCCAGCCGAGCAGGCGGTTGCCCCTTCATCGGCCCCTCCGTTCCCCTCGGGTACGGCGCCGATGGACGAGACCGCCTTCATGTGCATCGAGAAGTTGGACAACCCGCACTGCGCACGCTACGTCTCCGACCTGGCGCGGCGGAGTCCTCTGGATGCCTCCCAGCTTGCGGCCGCCGACACCGGCCGGGTTCGCATCGAGGCGGCCTTTCCGCCGGACCGCGACGGACCCTGCGAGTACGACGAGACCGAAGAATTCTGCTCGATGGAGATCCTGCCGCCGACGACAACGCAGGTTCGACTGGCATTGCGGCGGGCGGGGATCGCCGCAGCGGTGCTCCGCACGGCTCGCGCGGACGATCCCGCCCCGGTGGGCAGTGTCCTGCTCGCGGTGCCAGCCGGCCCGGCATGCCTGCTGGCGTATGACGACGGTGACGGACTGCAGCAGTGGACCGCGGGGCAGCTACCGGAAGGCACCTGCCTCCCTCGGTGACAGACCACCGAGATTCCATGTCGCCGCGCGTCAGGCGGGCGCAGGTCGTCCCGCCAGTCTCGCAGGCCAGGACGGCGGCTTCCCGGTACAGAAGCTTCGGCGTGCGCCGGGCTGTGCCTACCGGCCGCTACGCGCAGCCGACGATGGTCATCTGGTCTGGCTGCAGGGGCCTACCAGGAACCCCGCGTTCTCACCGCCGCCAGGTGCGCGTAGCGGTCACGGTCGCGTTGCCGGCCTTGTCGTACGCCCGCAGTTGGACTTTGATCTTCTTCCCGTACTTCTTGGTGTTGATCGAGAAGCTGTATCCGGCTTCGACGTCCTTGGCGATCACCTTGCCGTTGACCAGAAGCTCGACCCGACCGATGCCGTTGCGGTCGCTCGCCGACGCTGTGACCTTCACTGTCCCGCGCACCTTCGCGGCGTTCTTCGGCGCCTTGGTGATCTTCAGGGTGGGTCGCGTGTTGTCCACGACGACCGTACGGCTCATCCGGGCGGCGTTGCCGAGCCGGTCGGTGACGATCCAGGTCACTGTCCGCAGTCCGTCCCGCCCCGCGGAGGCGTCGACCGTGTAGGGGGACCCTTCGACGGAGTAGGCGCCGTATAGGTAGGCGTCCCGGATACCGGAGCCGTCGTGAGCCTGCACGGTGGTCCGGAAGGTTCCGCCCCGTACGAGCGCCCGGTTTCCGGGGGTGATGGAGGTGATCACCGGGCCGGCGTTGTCGAGGACGACCTTGCTCGTGTGGGACGCATTGTTGCCGGCCTCGTCGTAGGCGCGAACCTCGAGGGTCGCGGTGCGGTTCTCGCCCTTGGTGTCCCAAGTGAAGGAGCGCCCGGTCGCCCGGAGCGTGCCGTCGACCCACCATTCGACCCGCTCGATCGGCGAATCCTCCAGGATGAGAGTTTCCAGCGTGGTGACCTTGGTGATTCGGTCTTGCACCGTGGGGAACTCGACCCTGATCTCCGGCTTGGTGTTGTCGACGGCGTAGAAGCCGCGGTAGAGCTGGAAATTCTGCACCCGGTCATAGACGGCAAATTGCACCCAACGACCACCAGTGGGCAGTCCGGTGGTGTCCCAGGTGAGCGTCCACGGCGCGGAGGTTGTCGTGGCGACGTACCGGGCTGTGCTCTCGTCCCACAGCGTGATCTTGGCGACGTCGGCCGGCAGGCCGGTCGCCGCGATGGTGACCACTCCACCGATGAACGACTCCAGCGGCGGCGTGACGACGGCCGTGGGCGGGTCGAGGTCGACGTGCACGCGGGTGGTGGCGGCACCGCTGTTACCGGCCGCGTCGTAGGCGCGAACCGTGACATCGACGTCCGTGCCGTTGCTCGACTTCGGCGGGGACAGCAGCACCTTTCCTGTCACCGGTGCCGGCTGGTACGTGCGGGTCACCGTTTCCCCGACGAGAACCTCGACCTTCACGACCCCGACATCGTCGGTCCACGCCGGGCCGACCTGCTGGCTTCGACCGACGACCTGGCCCTCGGACAGACCGGTCGCACTGACCACCGGCGGCACACTGTCGACGGACGACGCGCCTGCCGACCCAGCCCCCGACGCTACGAGCAACGCCGCCGCGCTCGTGACCACCACACCCCGAAGCCCGCGCATCCCGATCCCCCATTGACACCGATGACGAACGATACGTCAGAGGATCAACGGGATACCGATGCCCCGCGTGGTCAGCGCCTGCCCGCGGGCCCGGCGCAACGAGCCGTCGCCGGGCAGCCATTTGTACAGCCATGCCGGCTACACGCCCAGGGCCCGGCACGTGACCACGTACGCGAGCCGTGATGGCCGGGCAGCGCGACTCGCACACCCTCGCCGGGTTGGCCCGCGCGAGCTTCAGTCGCTAAGCAACCCTCGCCTGGCTCGCGCCGTGATGTCCGGCGGGCCGCGTCCTGGTCTTGATCTCAGAAAAGAGATACCGAAATGTTGAATAAAGCGAAGAGCGCGGTCAGATCCGTTGCGCCCGCGCTCGCTCTGGCCCTGTTCACCACTGTGGCTGTCGTCGGCACGGGAGCCGCACCGAGCCATGCCGAGCCCGCGACCGCGGAAAACACCGCCCCGACGTCCTTGGCAGAGGACTTCAGTTTTCCAGGGCAGGGGAAGATCCTCGCCGACCACAACGTCCGGGTGCTGTCCGGCGACGGCAACATCGTGCAAGCCGAATGCGCTGCCGGCCTGATCGCCGTACGCACCAGCACCACCAATCAGGTCTGTTTCCAGGTGCTGGGCCTGCCGGGAAACGTCACGATGGAGGTCCCGTCCCTCACCCAGATCGGCGGTGACGGGCACGACATCGTTGCCCTGGTCCGGCCCACGGGTGCGGCGCCGACAGCAATCCACCTGACCTCCACCGCCAGCACCACGGTCAACACCACCACCGACACGGTGCTCCAGCTCAATGCCGCGACGCCGTCCAGCCCCGCGAAACCCACCGTTCGATGGCCGAACTGGGACGTCAACAACCTGCCCAACCGCGGCTGGTTCGGACATTCGAACTGGACGCAGATCCCACGCATGTTCGACGGCGAAGAGGAGCGCGCCTGGAGCTGCCAGATGGGCGCGGAGCTGCATCACGGCGGCCCACGCTCGCAGGCCCTCGCCGCGTCGGCGCTGCTGCAACCGTCCGGCAACCCGGACGATCTCGCCGCGGACTTCGAGGCCGCGCGGAACATGGACACGGCCGACTACCCGCTGACGAACGAGAAACGCGCCCCGCAGGAGGCGGCCTGGATCACGCAGCTCGCACCGCTGCCGGGCGCGAATGTGATCTCGCCGTCGTTCGGGTACCCGTCCGACAGCTTCCTCTGGCGGCACGTCAATTTCGACCGCGTCTTCGACATCGTCCCTGTGGCCAGCGACGCGACCAAAACCAAGGTCCACGACATGGTCGCCGAGAAGGTGAAGACCGACCCCTTCCTGAAGGCCTACGCGGCCTACATGGACCACGTCTTCCAGGCTTTCGGCGCGCCCCCGGGCTACGGCGAGACCGGGGCGACGGAGGCGCTCGCGACCGTCACGGCCGACGACGCGCGCCGGTTCCTGCAGTACGGCGGCTTCCCCATGATCGCCCCGATCAAGGGCACGCCGGAGTTCCGGGTCGAGGTCGAATCGATCAAGGCCCGCTGGGCGTCCTGCGACATCACCAACCCGCAGGACCCGTACGGCGTGCTGACCGAGGCGGCCGCCGCGCAGGCCGAGTGGAACGCGGAGCGCGACGCTCAGGCCGACGATCGCAAGCTTCCTAGCAAACTCGCCGGACATCTCAGGCGGACCGTTCGCGGCGGCCAAGGACACCGAGACGAAGTTCGCCTGGTGGATGCGCCTCTACAAAGGCAAGGGCAAAGTCGACGTGGTCATCAACAACCCCAAGGGTCCGTGCAAACCGCCGAACGGTTGCCAGACACTCGTCCCGACGATCCTCAAGCCGGGTCAGGAGATGCACGTCTGGTACCCGAACGCCGTGGAACCAGTCAAGCTCGTAGGCCGGTCGACGGTTCCGTGATCGGCACGTTCCTGAGGTCGACCTGAGATCGAAAGCGCACGCCATCGAGGACGGCGTGCGCTTTCCCTCTTCCAGGTGCGAAGATGTTCGACCCGGCTACGAGATGATGTGGAGTGGCATGACGATCTGGGAAGTGATGGCGGACGCGGACCGCGAGCGATGGACGTACGTGCCGTCGGTCAGCGTCGGGCCGCTTCGGTTCGGAATGAACCCGGCCGAGGCTACCGCCGCCGTGGAAAACCTCGCTGCGGAAGTGACCCCGCTGCGAGTCGACAATGCCCTGAAGGTCGAGTTCCGCCGGCCCGCCTCGCCGCCGTGGTTCCGTGGCGCGGTGACGGCGTACTTCGGGCAAGCCGAAGGCCTGTTCTGCGTCGCGGTCGATGCGCAGTCGGGGCCGCAGGTGGTCATGGACGGTATAGCGCTGGTGGGGCGGGTGCCGTCGCACGTCGAGGCGCAGCTTCTCGAGCATCTGAAGGCGCGGGACATCGTATTGCGGTATCAATCAGAAGGCGACCCGGAAGTCGAGGAATTGGGCCTGACGATGCGCGCCCAACGGGCTGGTGACATCGTCCTGACCCGTCCCGTCTTCGCCGTACTCGGCGAGCGTGCGTACACCCTGTGGGACGTCATCCCGGGTGACGAGCTAGAGGTCCATTGACGCTGACCCCGCCGTCCGCAGCCAGGGCCGCTGATCATGCGGGCACACCAGGACTAGGGACCCGAAAAAGGCGGTCATCAGCGAGTTTGGTCGGTGTCATGGCCGTCCCATCCATCGCGTTCAAGATCCGTCTTGCTTCGAGGCGCCGATCGCGGCGTCGGTCAGCGCGGCAAGCAGGGCTTGATAGCGGGCGGCGCTGTTCAGGTTGGGGCATTGGGATACAGATTGCACTGACAGTAGGCGGCAGGTTTGTTGAACACCGACACGAACGTCGTCCCCGCACGCACGGGGTCTTCCGCAGCGAGACGACCTCCGGGGCGCGATCCTCACGTCGTTCCTGCACGCGCGACGGCTTCCCGATCTGAACAGCCGTGCTGCCGCCTCAGATGTCAGCCACAGGCGCTGACATCGCCACCCGATCGTGGACGACCTTGATCAGCCGCCGAATGGCGCCCTTGGCCGTCGTTCCGGCCGGCGCCGATCGTCGCCGCAGCCGTCGGGCTGGCCACTCGGGCCGGCCCGACATACCGACAGCGGCGAGGAACTGTCACCGGCCGAGTACGCGGACGCTGGATCACCGCCCGCCGTCCGTTTCGATGACAGCCAGTCCTTGTCACAGCCATCCGGCCCGACGCAGCAGTCGGTGCAGGACCGCGGCGCTGACCAGTATCAGCAGCATGACACTCGGGTAGCCGTACCGTGAGGTCAGCTCGGGCATGTGGGAGAAGTTCATGCCGTAGATGCCGCCGACCGCAGTCGGCACCGCGGCGATGGCGGCCCAAGAGGCGATCTTGCGCATGTCGTTGTTCTGGTCCACGGTCACCTGGGTGAGGCGGGCCTGGAGAAGGGCGTTGACCACTTCGTCGAAGGCGACGACCTGCTCCACGACGGTGGCGTTGTGGTCCGCGACGTCGCTGAAGTAGCGGCGGATCCCCTTGGGCAGGTCAGCGAACTGCCTGCCGACCAGGGCGGCCAGCGCGCGCTGGAGCGGGAGCACGGCCGCCTTGAACTTCATCAGCTGGCGTTTGAGCTGGTAGATCTGTTCGACCGAGACCGGCGCCCCGGCCGCGAACACGGCCGCCTCGGTCAGGTCGATGTCGGTCTGCATCGCGGCCGCGATGTCGACGTAGACGTCGACGAGGCGGTCCAGGATGGCGTGCGCAACCGTCCACGGGCCTCGGGCCAGCAATTCCGGTTCGGAACTCAGGCCGGCACGCAGCGAGCTGAGCTCCATGACGCTGCCCTGCCGCACGGTGATGACGAAGTGTGGGCCGACGAAGACGCGGACGAAACCGGTGCTGACGATCTCGCTGGTAGCGGTGACCCGTTCGTGTTCGACGTACTGGGCGGCGCGGACGACGAAGAACGCCACGTCCTCGTAGCGCTCGATCTTCACCCGTTGCTCGCGGTGCAGGACATCTTCGACCGCCAGCGGATGCAGGCCGAACACGTCGGCGACGCGAGTGAGCGCGGCCTCGGTGGGCTCGTGCAGACCAAGCCACACGAAGGCGCCGGCCTGCTCCCGCGCCTTTTCGTAGAGCCGCCCCAAATCCGCGGCGGAGCCGGGGCTTTCCACGGCGACCCCGTCGACAAACAGGTCGCAGCCTACGATCGCGGTGTGGTCGGCGCGTCGTTGGCCAGTTGGCCGGGGCGGCTGCCAGGTGCGTCGGGCGTCCAAGATTCTCTTCACCCCCGGCCGAAGCGTACTTCGAGCACTTGAGGTTCGTGGCCGCACGCACGATGCCGCGGCGAGGTAGTGCGCGGTGGTGTCCCCGGTGATCTGGTGGTCGATCAGCACCGTCAGCAGGTCGACACCGAGTGCGGCGACGGTCGTCTCCAGGGCGCGGCCGACCTCGGCGAAGACCAAGATGTCGGAGAGCGATGCTCGAAATCGTCTTGCTGACTTCCAGTCCGCCAGGAGGCTCATCCAAATAGGCCAGTGCGCGGCCGCACCACCCACGCCGGTAGTGCGGCAGATCAAGGACTCACCGCGTGTCGTCCCGTCTTGCCTGTACGAGGGTTGAGCGTGACCACTGACCGGGGGACATCATGGACATTCGCGTCGAGGACTTCAAGTGCACGGCCGACGGGCTCTTTCTGGAGCGTGTGTCGACCACTGCGGGCGACCGCCTTCTACGGGCGCCCGGCGGCGGGCTGACACCCGGCGACGTCGACAAGCACATCGCCGTACCGGGCGCCGCCGACCTCCGGACGACGATCACGGCGCTCGCGCAGCATCAGATCGTCCGGCAGGCGGCGATGACCGCCGGCAGCACGGAGTTGCGCGGGGTCCTCGCCGATCCAGCCCGGCCCGACGTCGCGCTGACGTTCCGCGCCGCTCTTCACGTCGGGCGCCGGATCACGGTGGCCGGCGCGGGGCCGGGCGGCGCGACGCTGGTCACCGACGTCTTGGCGGTGACCGGTCCGGGGGCCATCACTCTGGCGCAGCCGTGTACGGCGGCTGTCGACGGCGCCGAGGTGCACCTGAACGCGCCCGACCAGGTCGGCCTCGGCAACTACGCGCGCCGGGCCCGTACCGGGCTCACCGTCGACCTCGGCGACCGCACCATCACCGACGGGGTGGTGACGCTCGGCGGTCGGGGGTTTGCCAGCGCGACCGCCCGGTTCTCCTTCGAGGATCTCGGCAAGCCGGTGCTGCTGGCCGAGGCCGGCCTGTTTACGACGGTCATCGAGGCCGTCGAGGCAGCGGACCGGGCGCGGCTGCGCGACTCGGCACCCCGGTCGGTCGCGGACGTGGCGGCCGACGTCTGGCTGACCGACAACCGTCAGGCGTTCGCCGACCTGGTCGCCGCCCTGGACACGGCCGACCCGCGCGGCGGCGAGATCCGCTTCGGCCCCGGCGTCTACGACTTCGGCCGCGGCCCGGTGCCCGGCCCTGCCGGCGCGATCAACCTTCGCGGCCTGCGCAACGTCACGCTGCGCGGGTCCGGCGCCGGGGCGACGATTCTGCGGCTGCTGCCGGAGCAGGATCTCAGCGGGCCGGACACGCACCTGATCGAGACCTTTGACTGCGCCGGGCTGCGCATCCGCGACCTCTCGGTCCATGGTGCCTACCTGACCATGGGCAACGCGAACGAGCAGATGCACGGCGTCAACCTCAACGCGGGCACCCGGGACGTGATCATCGAGCGGGTCCGGTTCTTCCAGACGGCTGGCGACGGCTTGCGCCTGTTGGGCCGTCCGGAGAACCGGGTGCGGGGCATCGCCGTCGACCACTGCGAGTTCGTGCAGAACAAGCGCACCGGGATTGGCTTCCAGCGCTGCTCGGAGTCGGTATGGGTACGCGACTGCCAGATCGACAACAGCGCGCCGGCGACCGACTCCGCCATCGACTTCGAGCCTACCGGTGCGGGCGGGCCGCGCGACATCGTCATCGACTCGACCGTCATCACGCACCGGACCGGCGCGATCGCGGTCGCCCTCTCCGGCATCTCGGGCCCGGACCCGACGCGCCGCGTCACCTTCAGCAACAACGTCATCGACGGCGGCACGATCTTCTCCACCGACGTCCGGGAACTGATCATCCGGCACAACACGATCGTGGCCGGGGACGGCACGGACGGTATCCCCGGAGTCGCGGTGCACGTGCAGCGCGGCGGCGACACGCTGCTGATCACCGGCAACGTGATCGGCGACGACCGGGGCAGCACCCGCGGCGCGATCCTGGTCAGCGAGGTGAACTCGCGGCCGGTCGACCGGTCGCTGATCGTGGACAACATCTGTCACGTCGCCGCCGGTGCCGGGATCGTCGTCGATTCCAGCGAGAACGTCTCGGTCGCCGGCAACCTGCTCGTCGCGGTCGGCGCCGGCACCCAGGCGGTGCTGGTCCGGGCCGAGACCGGCGCCGCCGCCGGCGTCTCGGTGCGCGGCAACACGGTGGCCGTCAAGGGCACCGGCTCCTGGGTGACCGGGGTCCACGTCGGCGCCCGCCAGCCGGTCGGGCCGGTGTCGGTCACCGGCAACATGATCCGTGGCGCGACGGCGGGAGTGCGTTTCGACGGCGTGGGATTCACCGGCACTCCGGTGTGCGCCCTCAACGACGTGGGTCCGGAGGTCGGCGCGCCCGTGGCCGGCCTCGAGCGCCTGCCGGAGCAGGCGGTCGTGGTGGCGGGCGCGGCGTCGCGGGGCGGCGCGGCGGCGAGCGGCGGCGCCGGGCGCGTCGTGGTGGGGATCGGTACGCCGGAGGGCCGCGTCGCCGGCAACCTCGGCGACGTCTACCAGCGGGTCGGCGACGGTGCGGGCCCACGGTTCTTTGTGAAGGAGGCGGCGGCCCAACCGACGGCCGGCTGGGCGGCCAAGTGACGGCTCGGACCACCAAGCTCACCGATGGTGGACATGACACCCCTAGCAACGCTAGACATCCTGTCGAGGACAAACTATCGTCGCTACTGAATCTAGCGTCGCTAGAAACTCGCCGCTGTCGCCAAGGGGAAGACCGCCATGCTCACCACCATCGCCAGCGTGCTCGCCGGACTGATCGGCGCAGGCATCATCGTCATCGGCGCGCTCGCCTTCTGGGCGCCGCAGGCCGCCGCCGGCTTCGGCATCCCCGACACGCCGACCGAGGACCGCACCTTCCGGGCCTGGCTGACCGTCAAGGCCGTGCGCGACATAGCCTCGGGGCTCTTCATCTTCATCCTGCTGGCTGGAGCCACACCCCATCTGCTCGGCTGGTTCATGCTGGCCGCCGCCGGCATACCCGTCGGCGACGCACTGATCGTGTTGCGCAGCAACGGGCCCAAGGCGGCCGCCTACGGCGTCCACGGGGCCACCGCCGTGGTAATGGTGGTGATCAGCGTGCTCCTGCTCGTCGCGTGACCACGTGCCACGGCGCTTCGGCCGAAGCTCGCATCCGCTGAAAGGAACAGCCTCGCCATGCTCAGCTTCGAGATCAATCCGATCGGTACGGTCCACAATGACCGGACGGATATCCAGCACACGGACAACTGGGGTGCCGTCCGCAGCACCATCACCATCGACGAGCGCTTCGGCGATGCGTGCCTGCAAGGCCTGGAGGGCTTCTCCCACGTCGAAGTCCTCTTCATCTTCGACCAGTTCCCGGAGCACGACGACTACCGCGAACCCCGCCCGTACCGCGGCCGCGCCGACCTCCCGCCCGTCGGCATCTTCGCCGGTCGCGGTCCCCGCCGACCGAACCGCATCGGGGTGACGTCCTGCGCGATCGAGTCCGTGCGCGGCCGCAACCTGACGGTGGTCGGCCTCGACGCGGTCTCGGGCACCCCGGTGATCGACCTGAAGCCAACGATGACCGAGTTCCTGCCGGTAAACGTCCAGCAGCCGGAATGGGTCAGCCACCTGATGTCGGAATACTTCCAGCCGTAAGCGTCGGCGACCCGGGCGAGGCCGATCACCATCACCGGCACGCTGACCGCTTCGCTCCCGCTTCCGGCCGGCACCCGGTGACCATCACCCGCACCGACCTGGAATCCCCGTCCGGCAAGTCGCTGGGGACCAGAACGGTCGCCGCCAACGGGTCGTTCTCGTTCACCGACACCACGTCGGCCGGTGGCAGGGTGACCTACCGGGCCTCCTATGCCGGGGACGAGAAACACTCCGCGGTCACGGCGACCAAGTCGGTCACGGTCTCCCGGACGCCCACGACCCTGTCGCTGACCAACGTCGGCAAGGTCTACGGGTACGGCAAGAGGGTCACGTTCACGGCGCGCCTCGGTGCCACGTACAAGAACCGAACCGTGGAGATCTGGGCCGACCCGACGGGCCGCGACCAGGGGCCGCCGAAGACTGTCTCGGCGACCGCCGGCACCAAGGTCAACGTTTCGCTGAAGCTGTCGAAGTGGCGGGCCTGGGGCGACGGGTACTTCCCTGCCGCGAGGGCGATCTACCTCAGCGGCGCCGGTTCCCAGGGCTACAAGATGCGAGTCCGGGCGGCATACGTCAAGTGCAGCTCGAACCGCCGGTGGCAGAAACACTCCCTGGTACGCCTTCTCGCCGCAGATCGATCGTTCAGGGTCCCGCAGATCGAACATGACGGCCGCCGCAAATCGAAAGCGGACGCGCCCTGTGGCAGGTTCCCGCACCGGCCGCGGACTGACTACTTTTTCTTGGGAACGAGCGTGATCTTCGGCTCGCAGCCGGTCTTGCCGAACAGCGAGCCCGATATCTTCGGCATTGACGAGAAGGTGTAGAAAACCCGATCGCCCTTCAGGAAAATCTGGCTCTTGCCCGAATATCCGTTGGCGGAGAGCGAGTCGGGTAGCCCGTCACTACTCATCGGCTCACCTGCGTAGGCCGCGAGAACGGTGCCGCGACAGGTACCCCGGGAGAAGCCCTTCGGAGCCGCGACCGTGACCGTCTTCTTCCCGTCCAGGGACACCCGCTTGCGCAGCACGGAGGTCATTTCGTACGTCGTCTCCGTGATGGTCTGGAAGTCGACCCGCCAGAACTCCACCTGGATCTTCACCGCCTGGCACAACTCGTCCACCAGGTAGTTCGGCGTGAAGGTGATCTTATTGGGCACATCGGTTTGGATCAGGTCCTGCGCCCACTTGCCGATGTCCGCGTTCGTCCATCCTTTGGACGACACGCACACCGGTTCCGGCGGCAGCGTCGGTTCGTCGGTTGGCGACGGGGAAAAAGCCGTCGGAGCCGATTCGGTTACCTCGGCCGGGCTTGCCACGGCGCCGCGGTCTTGCTTGCCGCAACCGGCCAGCGCGAGGGCCAGCACGACGAAGGGCAACGCACGTTTGACCATCGATCGGGCTCCCGCCCGCGTTGACGAGGACATTGCCGCAGCGTAGAACCGGCCGGCGCCGACAGCGGCCAATGTTGGACATGCCTGGACAGCGCTATGCCGGCGGTCTTCGTGATTCAGCCACCGGGGTCGCGGCTCGTGGCTCCGGGGAAGGCCGCGCGGCTCGCGCGTACAGGCCGACGGCAGCCGCCACGAAGCCGGCGGCGGCCAGCAGCACCGTGACCACCGCCGCCGCCGACATCGCCGTGAGGAAGGCGCGGTCGGCCGCCGCCGACAGCGCCGGTGAGCCCACCGACCGGGCGCTCTCGACCGACGTGAGGGCCCGCTCCCGCAACGTCTCGGGGATGGACGGCAGCGTCGGGGCCAGCTGGTGGCGGTAGACGGCCGCGAGCACCGAGCCGGCGACGGCCACCCCGAGCGCGCTGCCCAGCTGGCGGGTGGCGCTGCCGACCGCCGAGCCGGCCCCGGTGAGGTGCGCTGGCACGTCGGCCATCATGGCGATGGTCACCGGCGTGCCGAGGATTCCCATGCCGAGGCCCTGGACGAAGAGCATCACGACGATCACCGCGAGGGACGTCCGCTCGTCGAACCACAGATAGCTCGCGTACGTGACGCCGGTTGCCAGCACGCCGCCGGCGGTGGTCCAGCGGGCGGACCCGAGCCGGATCGCGGTGGGGGCCGACAGGCTGCCGAGGACGATCCCCACGGCGGCGGCGACCATGACGCCGCCGGCGGCCGACGGCGTGAGCCCGCGCGGTCCCTGCAGGTAGAAGGCAGCGAAGAACAGCTGCCCGGACAGCGCCATGAAGGCCAGCAGCAGCACCAGGTTGCCGGCCGCGAACCGCCGCTTGGTGAACAGCCGCGGGTCGAAGCTCGGGGCGGCGGACCGCAACTGGCCGACCACGAACGCTGTGATGAGCCCGAGCCCGGCCAGGATCGGGACGGACACCCGTGGGCTGGTCCACGGCACCTGCCGGCCGAGCTCGATGACGCCGTAGACCACGCCGCCGAAGCCGAGGACGGACATGAGCAGGCCGGGCAGGTTGAGCCGCCGGCGCCCACCGGCGGGCACGGCCGGCACGACGGCCGCGATGCCGGCCAGGCAGCCGGCCACGATCGGCACGTTGACCAGGAAGACCGATCCCCACCAGAAGTGGCTCAGCAGCGCGCCGCCGGCGACCGGGCCGATCGCCACGCCGAAGCCGCTGGACGTGCCCCAGATCGCGATGGCCCGGGTGCGCTGCGCCGGCGCCGTGCACTGCACGATGATCGACAGGGTCGCGGGCATCAGCAGGCCGCCGCCGACGCCCATGAGCCCGCGCGCCACGATGAGGTGGGCGGGCGTCGCCGCGTACGCCCCGGCGGCGGAAGCCGCCGCGAAGACGGCGAGCCCGGCCACCAGAGTCCTTCGTGGACCGAATCGGTCCGCGAGCGCGCCGCCGGCGAACAGGGTGCTGGCGAAGACGAGGCTGTAGGAGCCGGCGATCCATTCGAGGTCGCCGGAGCCGGCGCCGAGCCCGGCGATCGGGTCGGCCACCGTGGCCATCGCCACGTTGAGGATCGAGTTGTCGAGCCAGATCAGCATCTGCGCGGACACCATGACGGCCACGACCGGCCAGGGCGATTTGCCGCGCGCAGGAGCCACCGAACCGGGGGAATGGGTCACCGCTACTCCCCCGTGCCGTGCGACGCGATGGTCTGTGGAATGACCAGCCTACACACTTCTCGCAAAAACATCGATCGATGTCCTGGGCTTGTCTTGCACGGCGATCGATGGAATATTGGGCCATGGTTGAGACTTCAAGCGTGGCTCTATTCCCGCCACATCCATTGACGGAAATCGATGTCTGGGAATTTCCTGAGAACGGCCAGGGAAAGGCGTACCCCCATCATGCTCGCCAGTGGTAAGGCCTTCAGGCTGCGCCGGTTGTCCTCGACCGGCGACGGCAGGTATCTGTTCGTTCCGCTCGACCACAGCGTGTCCGACGGCCCGATCGTGCCGGCCGCGCAGTGGGACGACCTGGTCGGTGCGCTCGTGGCCGGCGGGGCCGACGCCATCATCGTCCACAAGGGTCGCGCGCGGACTCTGGCGCCGGAGACGCTGGGCGGCTGCGCCCTCGTCGTGCACCTGAGCGCCAGCACCGCGCGCTCTACGGACGCGAACGCCAAGGTGCTGGTCGCCGAGGTGGAGGAGGCGCTGCGGCTGGGCGCCGACGCGGTCAGCGTGCACGTGAACATCGGCTCGGACACCGAAGCCGAGCAGCTCGCCGATCTCGGCGCGGTGTCGCGCTCGTGCGACGACTGGCGGATGCCGCTCATCGCCATGGTCTATCCGCGCGGGCCGCGGATCGCCGACCCGCGCGATCCGGTCCTGCTCGCGCACGTGGTCAACGTGGCCGCCGATCTCGGCGCCGACATCGTGAAAACGTCGGTGGCCTGGCCGATCGACCGGATGGCCGAGGTCGTGGCGAGCAGCCCCATCCCGGTGCGCGCCGCCCGCGGCCCGCCGGACGGCTCGGACCTCGTCGACTACGGCACGGCGGTGATGGCAGCCGGGTGTCACGGCCTCGCCGTCGGCCGCCGGATCTTCTCCTCACCGGCGCCGGCGACGCTCGTGGCCCGACTCGCCGCCGTCGTGCACGCCGGTGCGGGCGCCGGCACGCGTTCACCCTTCCCGACGATCATGGCAGGTGCCGCATGAGATTCGCGTGGCTCGACGTACGGTCCGTTCCCCGTTCCCAGATGCAGGCGGTCCTCGACGCCGCGATCCACAGCCGGATCGCCGGCGTGGTCGCCGCCGATCCGGAGCTGCTGGCCACGCTGCCGCCCACCGTCACCCGGGTGCTGATGACCGACAGGCCGGCCGACCCTGAGGGCGAGCAGCAGCCGGATGTCCTGCTGCGCCCCGTCGGGGACACCGACAATCTCGCGCACCTGGTCAGCGACGACACCGGCGCCGGCTTCGTCGACGTCCGCGACGACCTGACGCTTCGGCTCGCCTGCGCGGCCGCCGACGTGTTGCCGTACACCGTCATCCACTTCGCCGACCCCACGAAGATCCCGCTGGAGATCGTGCTGGCGGCCGCCGAGCGCGCCCCCGGGCGGCTGGTCACCGTGGTGTCCAGCCTCGAGGAGGCGGCCATCGTCTTCGACGTGCTGGAGCGCGGCTCGGACGGCGTCCTGTTCGCCCCGGCCGACGCCGGTGAGGTGTTCGCGCTGGCCCGGCTGCTGACCGCCACCACGGCCGAGCTGCGGCTCTCCACCCTGATCGTGGATTCGGTCGAGCACGTCGGCCTCGGCGACCGGGTCTGCGTCGACACCTGCTCGCACTTCGCCGAGGACGAGGGCATCCTGGTCGGCTCGTACTCGTCGGGCTTCGTGCTCTGCTGCAGCGAGACGCACCCGCTCCCGTACATGCCGACGCGGCCGTTCCGGGTCAACGCCGGGGCGCTGCACTCGTATGTGCTCGGGCTGGACAACCGCACCAACTACCTCAGCGAGCTGCGGTCCGGCAGCGCGATCCTCGCGGTCGGCGCCGACGGCCGCACCCGGCGGGTCGTGGTCGGCCGGGCCAAGCTCGAGTCGCGGCCGCTGCTGACCATCACGGCGCACGCCGAGGACGGCCAGCCGGTGAGCCTCACCGTGCAGGACGACTGGCACGTGCGGGTCCTCGGCCCCGGCGGGAAGGTCCTCAACGTCACCGAGCTTCAGGTCGGCGACGAACTGCTCGGCTATCTGGCGACCGACCAGCGGCACGTCGGCCTGCCGATCGGTGAGTTCTGCAAGGAGACCTGATGGACAGCGATCTGGAGTTCGTCGAGGGGCTGTTCGACGGCCGGCACGACGACCCGCCGTACCTGGTCCACCGGGACTCCTCGGTGTCCCGGGCCGAGGTGCGCGGCGCCGCCGCGCGCGAGGCCCGCCTCTTCGCCGGCCAGGGCATCGGGCCGGGCAGCACGGTGGGCCTGCAGATCCCGCCGAGCTTCACCCAGATCGAGGTGCTGCTCGGCCTGTGGCGCGCGGGCGCCCAGGTGATGCTCTTCGACCACCGGCTCAAGCCGGCCGAGGTGGACCGGCTCTCGGCGACCTGCCGCCCGCAGTTCTTGGTGCATGCCGGGGCGCCGCGGCAGGCCTCGCTCGGCTTCCAGGCCCGCTACGGCTTGGTCACCGAGCCGCTGCGGGACGGCGCGCCGGCGCGGACCGGTCACCGGCTGGTGCAGTTCAGCTCCGGCTCCACCGGCGTGCCGAAGGTCATCGGCCGCACCGCGCGGTCTCTGGCGGACGAGATCGAGCGCTTCCGCGGGTCGGCCGGCATGCCCGGCAAGGGCGACCGGGTGCTGCTGCTCAGCTCGACGGCGCACAGCTTCGGCCTGATCGGCGGCCTGCTGCACGCCCTGGCCGCCGGCGTGACCGTGGTGTTCACGCCGCGGATGTCGGCCCGCGGCATCCTGTCCACGGCCCAGGAGCACCGGGTCACCGCGATCTTCGGCGTCCCCACGCACTTCGACCTGCTCAGCTCCGTGACCCCCGTCCCGGAACTGCCCGGCCTGCGGGTGGCGGTCTCCGGCGGCGAGCAGATGCCCGCCGAGGTGGCGCGCCGGTTCGCCGAGCGGTTCGGCACCCCGGTCGGCGAGGCGTACGGCACGACCGAGACCGGCATCATCGCCATGGACGTCGCCGGGGAACTGCGCCCGGCCGTCGGCCGGGCCGCGCCGGGCATGGTCCTGCGGGTCCGCGACGGCGGGTTGGACGTGGCCATGGACACCTCGCCGTACCTCTTCGACTCCGGCGGCGACCGGTACCGCGACGGCTGGCTGCACACCCACGACCGCGCCGCGATCGACGAGGCCGGCGCCGTCCACCTGTACGGCCGCAGCGACTCGCTGGTCGTCGTCGGCGGCCTCAAGGTGGACCTGGCCGAGGTCGAGCAGGTGCTGCGTGCCCACCCCGGGGTCGACCAGGTCGTGCTGGTCCACACCGGAGTGATCGAGGCATACGTCGCCGGGCCTGGCGGCCCGGATCAGGACGACCTGCTGCGCTGGTGCCGGGAGCGGCTGGCCGACTACAAGCTGCCGCGGGTGATCCGCGTGCTGGAGTCGTTGCCCCGCACCGCCAACGGAAAGCTCGTCCGCCAGCCGGCGCTGCTGCAGGCGGCGGCGGCCGGCTAGGAACCACTCGTCCGTCAGAGGGAGAACCACCATGACCATGCCGACCACGCTGGAGCGGGACATCCGCGAGTTTGTTCTGACCACGGTCACCCGGGACATGAACCTGCTGTCCAGCACCGACCACATCACCGACGACAGCGCCGTCGGCGCCGGCGGGCTCGACCTCGACTCGCTCAGCCTCATCGAGCTCACCCTGCGCATCGAGGAACGGTTCCAGGTGCCGATCCCCGACACCGACATCGAACCGCTGGGCGCCATGACCCTCGGCGAGCTGGTCGCCGAGCTCGTCCGCCGGGGTGCCCGGGGATGACGACGGAAGCGGTGTCGTCGATCGGCCCGGACACCGTCCGCGAGCTGCTCGCCGACCCCAAGATCTTCCCGGGCCTGCCCGCCGGCCTGCCCGACGACGCCGAACTGGTGCTGGACTCGCTCGGCCTGCTCTGGCTGCTGCACGAGGTGGAGCAACGGTACGGCCTGGCGGCGGAGCCGACCGACGAGGAGGTCGCCGGTCTCACCTCGGTGCGGCGCATCGCCGACTACCTGCGCACGGCCGGGGGCGGGAATGGCCGCTGAGGTGGTGGTCACCGGGTTCGGGGTGCGCACGGTCTTCGGCGCGGGCGCGCCGGCCCTGCGGCACGGCGTCTTCGGCGGCCGGCCCGCGTTCGCCCCGACCAGCCGATTCGACACCGGCCCTTACCGTACGCCGATGGCCGCGGCCGCCCCGGACGGTGCCGGCGAGCGTTCCCTGCGGCAGGCGCTGAACAGCTGCGGCGCCGAGGCACTCGACATGGCCGGCCTGCGCGCCGGCGTCGAGGCCGCGGTGCTCGTCGGCGCGGCCGGTGATTACACGACGGTCACTCACTTCTGGCGGTCTGGCGGCGACGAAGTGTCCTACGTGGACGCCGTCCCGGCCGTGCTGGCCGAGGCGGTTGCGGACGGTCTGGGCCTGCGCGGCCCGAGGTTCGCCTTCACCAACGCCTGCGTGGCCTCGTCCGCGGCCATCGTCCACGCCTGCCGGCTGATCGCTTCCGGCCGGATCGAGGTGGCCGTGTGCGCGGGCGGATACCTGGTGGAGGAGGAGGTCTTCGCCAAGTTCGACTCCGGCCGGGCGCTGGCCCGCGACGGCGCAGTGCGGCCGTTCTCGGCCGACCGCAGCGGGCTGCTGCTGGGCGACGGTGTGGCCGCGGTCGTGCTGGAGTCGGCCGGTCATGCCCGTACCCGTGGGGCGCGACCGCTGTCCACAGTGGTCGGCTGGGGTGCGGCGTCCGACGCGTACCACATCGCGCAGCCGCACCCGGACGGCGCCGGGCTGGCCGCGGCGGCCCGGCAGGCGCTGCGCCGGGCCGGGGATCCGGCCGGCGCCACCATCGACTACGTCAACGCCCACGGCACCGGCACGCGGCACAACGACGTGGCGGAGACGCACGGGTTGCGCTCCGTCTTCGGCGAGCGCGCCGGATCGGTGCCGGTCAGCTCCACGAAGAGCACCACCGGGCACCTGCTGGAGGCGGCCGGGGTGGTGGAGTTCGTGATCACGATGCTCGCGCTCACCGACGGCGTCCTGCCGCCGACGGCCGGCTACACCCGGCCCGACCCGGAGTGCGACCTGGACTGCGTGCCTCACGTGCCGCGCCCCGCCGACGCGCGCCGAGCGCTCACTCTCAACGCCGCCTTCGGCGGTGCCAATACCGCACTCGTCCTGGAACGGCCATGATGCACCTCCTTGCCGCGGCGGTCGCGGAGCCCTCGCCGGAGCTC
>Ga0307516_10001499_pt1 | contig 32123 bp, 30 predicted proteins | sample 19_EM_MG_FD_203310 | JGI IMG/M metagenome (GOLD analysis project Ga0307516, IMG submission 203310) | Populus trichocarpa ectomycorrhiza microbial communities from riparian zone in the Pacific Northwest, United States - 19_EM | ecosystem: Host-associated > Plants > Roots > Unclassified | place...
CTCCATCCCCGGGCCCGGTGTGCTATATATCGTTCTGTTAAAGACAGACGACTCAATCATGGACGTTCGGCTTTTTGCTCCGTTCACGATGGGGTGGAGAGTGAAGTGAAGCTCAACGTGGAGCTGTTTATCTTGGCCTCGGTGATTCGAGGGGAGGCAGATGCACAGGGAACCTATCGAACTTGTAGACCGCAGGCCATACTCGCATCAAGACGTTCGTCCTTGATGCGAGCGGCAGGTGTTGTCGGGAGTCGGGACTCGCCACTTTTGGCAATACGGCGGCTCCGTGCACGTGGGATCCCGATCAACCTCTTGGAGTCATTGCAATTGGGTCCGTGCGCATTCGGGGAACCTTATATAAACCTCTCCTCGTCACCAGAGTGGTCAGGGCCTGGCCTTTTGGCATAGATCAAGTGTAGTATCTGTTCTTAATAGTTTAACCGCTATTATGGAGGCACAGCCTCTATTATTGGTTATCTACTTTTTGCCGCCCTTGTTCCCTGCGCTCTGCTTGCATCGCGGGGCGTGATGAATTTGCCACTGCACCGCTGGTTTGTGTTGTCGGGGGATCTCGTGTTTCTTTTTGCTGCGAACTCTCTCAAGCATCGATATTGCGAGAGTTTCAGCAAATGGGGATTGGAGTGTATTAGTGCCTTGACAATGTATCTTCCTAGTCAATGACGCGTGTTATCCACGTGGGGATGTCGGTCTCACGTTGTCCTCCTTCCTCCATGTGTGACGGAGGTGCAGCACGACCCGTTGCCAGCGCACAACGACGCCGAAGTCTCGGTGCTCTGCTCCGTCTCCCTCTTGGCACCCGTTCTCTCCATTATCACCCCGTCCCTCCCTCCAAACCTGGTGGCACAGTCCCTCCAGACGTCATCCTCGAGATCGTCGACCTACTAACACCTGCTGATATACTCAACTTCAGCCTCACCGTATGTCCCCTTGAAACCTTCATGTCACGATTCCCACCTTCCTCTCCAGTCCTACGCATTTCGTGACTTTCTCCTTCCATCCCTCTACGAAACCGTCTCCCTCAAGTCCAGTCGCAAATGCCGCGTTACCCTCGACATGCTTGCCGATCGTCCCGATATCTGTGCCCACATCCGCAAGTTTGCCGTCCGCCCAAATTATTACCTCTCGTGGCCAAAGCCCGACGAGCCGTTGGACGAAGACTGGGTCGTGGATAGGATCGAAGCCATCGCTCCCAGCCTGACATCGATGCACACCTTTGATTGGGATGGGCTCGAGATGCCGCTCGACCGTTTTTGGGGGACACTCCAATCCTCGTACGTCATCTTTCGATTCCGAGTCATACAACTCTTTTATCGTTTTGCAAGATGTCCAAATCTACGCAACGTGTCGAGCAACATTGGCATTGGACCATTGGATCCGGACAGCAAGGTGATTTACGTGGCTCGTCAACGTCATGTCCGAATTAATTCCCGCTCCAGCTCTTTGACTTTTCCGACCTCAAGAGCCTTTCCCTCATCGTACGCTACGGTCTCCACGGATTCTGTTCGTGACCCCTCTTCTCTTCCTCTTCCCTTCCCCACTAACATTCGTCTACAGCTCTCTTCCCGCCCTCAGAAGAACTCCCCCAAAAATGTTGGACAATGCTCACCGACCGCTGCCCAGACCTCGAAGAACTCGTCATCTGCTCCTTCTCATCCTCAGCCCGCAACTTCGACTTTCTCCCCGTCACACACGGAAGATGGCCCAAGCTCACAGCCCTCACCCTCGGCTCCTTCGGCTATCGTTCCGACTTTTCTCTCGGCGCAGCCGCCGACCCGGCCTTCACAGCATTCCTCAGCAGCCACTCAGCGCTGACGTACCTCCGGCTCCAATGGAACTTCAAACGGTGGATGTCCCCGACCGATATCCGGATGGACCTGTGCCCTCGGGCCCTCCCGAACCTGGACACGTTTGTCGGGATATACCAGCAGCTCGCGGCCCTGCCGCACCCAGAGACGATCGAGACCCTGGATCTCACGTGTGAGCCGCTGCACGAAAGCAGGGCGGAGATCGTGTGTCCGATCTTGAAGCGGCTGACCTCGTTGAAGGCGCTTGACATCTGGGCGCATGTCCTGAGTCCCGGCGCAGACCATTGGGTGTTCTTCAGCGCGATCGTCGCGGCGTGTCCCCGGTTGACAGATCTTCATTTCATGTGCACGACGACGTTTTGTGGGGTATGTTGTAATCTTTTGTGATGGACTCGTTTCTCATTTCGTTTTATTCTTGCGCAGAAACCACTCAAGCAGCTGTTGTCCCTCCTTGTGCTCCTTCCCTCTCTCAAGCGGTTCTCGCTCACGAAGGGACACAGGTACGGCGACGACTCGATGCTCGCGTCGGCGCTGCAGATTTTGTACTACCACCCTGCTCTGCAGCAGATCAACATCCGGTGGGCGAGGGAGCGCTCACCGAACCATCTCAAGCAGGAGGGGACGTATGACGTCACGGTTTCCCCGGGGAACAAGGTCGTCTTGGCCGTGCATGAGCAGGGGATCCCCCTCATGGGTAAGCCGTTTTCGAGGAGGTACAAGTATACCGTTAGGAGACGGTGGAGGGTGCGTTGAGGTTTTCTTTTTTTTCGTTTCTGCTCTGCGTCTTTGGTCTATCGCCGTATCCTCGCATGTTTTTTCTTTTCTTCCCGCTCATGCTTTGCTTTCGCTCACGATCAAGTCATGAATAATGTATAACGATAGTTGTACTTGGGGGGTACCGTACCCATCTTGTAATTCTCTACTGATCTGACATGTCCATGTCGACTAGAAGACTCGATGCTTCGTTTTCAGATCTATCATAGTGACTTGCATCCACCACCGTGACCTTTTCTTTGATTACCGCAATGCGGTAGCGATGGTGAATCACACCAACCTGAATGTGGGGTTGACCCTATAGGCTGTCGGGCATTTATGCATGATCTCTTCCGATCATCGCTATCAGAGATGAATGCGCCCGTGGATGGACGATCTTGGTCAGAACTCTGTACTGAAACGCTAGAGGTTGATCTTGGCGACCAAAATGATTATAGAGGAAAGACTTGAATGTTGCAAGGATTCACTTCAAGGTTACCAGAAAACGGAAAGAAATAATCATTAACTAATCCTCGTCTTGGACATTCCGCTTTACTATTACTACTATTCCTCCGCGTTCCTCGTTCCTTATTAATCGTCGTTCGCACCATAGTACCCTCTCGCAATAATGTCCATCAGTGACTCGACATTGTACAAGTCGCGCTTCCGGTGCCTCTTGGGGGCTGTGGCACCCAGATGGGGCTGGGGTGGAGCGGCCGAGGGTTGGGCGGGGGCGGGTGTGGACCTGGGGGGGTCTGCGGCTGGAGTCACAGGCTTGGGCCCGTGGGCGGCATCAGGAGTACGAGCGAAAAGTTCATCGTCCTCGTCAAAGAAACCTCGCGCAGCCAGCGAGTCGAGAAGATCCTCGACGTCCAAGTCCCTCCTGGTCGTCTTAAAGCCATCGTCGATGCCCCCCGGGCCCAATTCCTTCATCGCCTTGGTTTCCCCCTGACGCGCAAGACGGAAGTCGGCCTCTGCCTTGTTGTACTCCTCCTGTGCATGTTTCCACTGTTTGCCGGCCTGGATGAGCTCCTCCTGTGCGCCCTGGGTGCCAGTTCTCTTGGGCGGTTGCCTGGCTTTGCCGTTGCGCTGTCTAGGCCGAGGAGTGGGTGTTGGTTTAACGGCGTGTGGGCCGGCTGGGCTCGGTTCAGGGCTGGCTTGAACGGGTTGTCCGCTGGTTGGGGTGGGTTTAACGGGCTTGACGCCAGGATTTGCAGGTATCGGGACCGCAGGGGTGATGGACCCAGGCGCACGACCCAAGAGTTCGCCATCCTTGTCAAACAAACCCCGTGCATCGAGAGCGTCGCCAACAGCCTCTCTTGCCTGTCAAGTAGGAGAAATCCATCATTTTCCGTTCTTTCCCGGGTAGTTTCACTGGCTGGGCATCGGGAATCACGTTTTGGCCTTGGGGGTTGGGTTTGGGGGTGGGTTTGGGAGCCGGGGATTGCGTCGCGGTGACGACGGGATTCCCGGGAGGGATAGCACCAGCAGGACGGCTGTAAGAGAGTGAGATGTTGAAGAGAAAGATGTAAGGATGTAGCATACGCAGCAGCGGAGCCCGCAAGGGTGACGGCAGAGACAGCGACGACGGTAGAGAAACGCATGATGAGGTTCTAAGATTGTCATTAGCCAAAGGCTGGTACTAGACATCGCGTAGTAACGCACCACAAGGAAAAGTAATGAGAGCGAAGGTTCGTAAAAGTGGCGAGAAGATTAGTGAGAGTGAAAAATAAGTTTGCGCGAGTGAAGGCGCTGCCTTGTAGAGATAGTTGTTGTGTGGGGGACCCGTAGACCAGCTAAGGAGTGCAGAACCTCGAACGATTCATCCCCTCCTTTATAGTGCCAGCCCGCGTGCTTGTGACAGGTAAGCGGCGATAAACTGAATTAATTGTGTAGTAAACCGTTAGCGACTTGATGATCATGTTGCTAACTTACGATAGACACGTTGATCGGTGCCAAGAAGAGCGCTCATTGTGCAGCTGGGCGATGGAATTTTGAATTGAAATGTTTAGCAGAGCGGTGTTGGCTCGTGCTAAGCGACGGTACAATACTTACGGATCTTGATGATCACGTCAAAGATCAATTCCGACTCTTTTACGATATTCCGCCGCGTCTGGCGTCGTCAGGGTTGGTCATAAGTAAATTGAACATTTGTGATTTGAAACGCGTTGGCGAGTTGTTGTGCATATGGAAAGCGGGGGTTTCCGTGTGAATATCTTGATAAGCGACGCTTATATAATTTTCCGTTCACTTTTTTTCGCTTCCCTGTTTTCTTCTCTCCCTCTTACCATTCAGTCTCTCTTGTTTTAGGTACCCGTCGTGATTGCAATTTTTATGCCCACCGTCGCCAACGTCTATCCGACCTCAGTTCGCTGCACACTTCACCCACAAGCCAAGTCAAGGCCTCAGTCCCTTAATCACACTCTGGGCCTGTTACGCTCGTGGAAGATCAAATCGGCCCGACACACTCACCATCTGGCTCGTTTTGAGACCAGGTGGGTACATGGGTGTTCGGACTATGTTATGTATTCCTTCAGAGTTGAGCGCGGCGCGCTCTCCTATGCCTTGTTACGCTGTCGCTCGTAGTTTTGGAACCGACATTTTATGATTGTACTTGCTCGTTGTGTAAAAATTAATCAATTTTGACGAATGTTCTTTCGTTACGATATATGCGAGTTTTTGTGTGAAATCACGTTCTCATCTCTCCTCAACATCTAGCATCTTCACTACTTGCACAATAGCCCATTTAGGTCGTAGGATGGGCAAAGACTCCTCATTTGTCACCTCCAAGTGTCGTATTTGCGTCTACAGTCAGGTCTCTAATCCCCGCACTGGAACCGAGAAGGTGACGGCAATAGCAGCATCACGAACCGACGGGCGAGATAATGCATGCCGCGCAACGAAATTGGCACACGAGAGTACAACCTAGGTTGTCGGAACCCCAAGCGTAGCTCTCTGGTATCACCAATGCCAATCGTTAGAACCGCTACGATATTCAAGCACAATGCAAAGAACATACCAGTTGGATGTACGCCTGTCGCTCGGCAGGTGGTAAGGCGTGAATCTGTTCGCTCGTCATAGTGATCACACGCATGATGAGAGCCTGAGCATAAAGGGAGGGTTTGGATGAGCAATTCGAGGCAAGAAAAATTGCCGCACCTTTTGATCATCTGGCATGGCCGCTAGAGTTGCAGCAAGAGCATCCGGGTTTGGTTGAGCAGCAGGTGCTGGTGGCGCCGTGCCGTATGCAGTGGAAGCGGGATAACCATAACCTGCCTGGGCCTGGTTGTAGGAATTCGAACCAGATGGGGGGTAGCCTTGCGGCTGAGAGCTTGAAGGATAGGACTGATTATTCCAGCCATTTGAAGTTGACGGGTATGGATACGGGTGTGACATAGCTGCTGGAGCCGCGGGAGGGGTAGCAGTGCGTTGGTGTTGCTGCAGAAGATGTGACGGGATGGCCGCGGCGGAGGTTGAGGAACCGGAAGCGTATGCGGTGGTAGCAGGAGCGGTGGAGGTGGGCAGAGAGCCTGATACGGACGGCGCCCCCGCCACAGGAGGTCGATTGGCAGATCCGTATTCTGCAAGGACTTTCTGGTCAAAAGTTAGAAGAACTCCCCGAACTAGTGGCCATGAAGCCGTACCTGAAAAACTTCCACATTGATAGCGTTCATGTTGACCATCAGAGTCATGAGGGCGTACGCTATCTGAGGTTGACTGTTGAGTATGGCACGAGCAGATGCTGGGGTCGTCTTCTGCGCGACGTGTTGTTAGGAATAAAACGGTGAATTCGAGCGAAAAAAGCTCACTTTGAGCTGCAAAAGGAGCTCTAGAAGCTGTTCAGCAGCGAAACTGGGATTTGACATCGTGACAGTCTGGAGTGGTCGCTTGGCACCGTGTCAAACAGCGATCAACGCGGCACGTGCCCGATTTACTCTGCTCGACAATGATGGCGATGCGACGTGATAGGAGAAAGTAGACCTGACGCTTGAACCATGGCGACTTTTGCGAAAAAGTCGTTCGACGCAGCTGTCTATTCGTTCTTCCGTCCGACATACCCCAAACAGCTCTTCAACGCCATCTTTGACTATCATCGGACGAAATCGGACGATGCATCATGGGATGTCGCCGTCGATCTGGGGTGCGGGACCGGTGCGTCGATGTTTTTTTGGCGAGAACTCCATCGTCAAAAGCTCCTACATAGCTGTCCCATTGACTTTTGTTGCAGGACAAGCCACAGGCCCGCTCGGGGGTCCCTTTCGCAAAGTGGTCGCCATTGACCCTTCCGGACCCATGCTGCAGGCCGCTCGCGCCAACTTCATGGATAGTCCGTGTAGCGCTACCAATTTCAGTTTCATCCAAGGAAATGCAGCGAATCTGGACATGCTCGAAGACGAGAGCGTCGATTTGATTATCTCAGGTATAATACATCGTTCACTTCTCCCCTTTATCTCGGACCCCATCCGCTGAACCGCTCTCCGTGTCTTGACAGCACAGGCTTCACATTGGTTTGATTGGCAGAAAGTTTGGCCAGAGACCGCTCGAGTCTTACGGACGGGAGGATCAGCCGCATTTTGGGTATCCCAAAAAACTCCGTTTCTCCCGGTTCAATTCTCACTATTTTTCATCCAGGTTTACGCAGAGTTCCACCTTTCAGACTTCCCGTCGGCCACGCCTATGATTTCTGCATATGCACAAGGCAAGGACCCCGCCTCGAGCCTCGGAACCTACTTTGAGAGACCCGGGAGAACTATATTGGAGAATTTGTTAACCGAGGTTCCAGACCCCACAGAGATGGATGCTGTGACGAGATATGGTGGTGGACTGGGTCATTTTGAACGGCGGTACTTCTCAGGTAGGCGTTTTATCAAAACCAAACATGGAAGTCGAATGGACTTCCTTTCAGGACAACTATTCCCCGTACATGTCCTGGTCCCACTCCCCTCCCAAATATACCCAGTCATAATGCGCAAGACGATGCGTTGGCGCGATTTGCTTGGATACTTCAGGACTTGGAGCTCGCTTTACAACTTCCACCAAAGGTTCCCTGAGGACTTGGAGCGCATTGACGAGCGGTTCCAAGAAGACCTGACCGTGATTCCGGACGCTAGTCTGTATTCCGAAGTGGAGGAAGTGCCTATCAACGTTGATGTAACTAGTGGGGATATCGCCGTTAGGTTTTGGAAGGATCTGAGAGAGGAGGTGGAGAAGCATGGTGGGAAGTATGGGGTGGATGAGCCCGTCTCTGTGGAATGGCCCATTGTGTTGCTCCTCGCGAAGAAGTTGTGATGACTCAGTTTCCTGCGCTTTGAAAAGACACATTTTTTTCGTTATGGATATGAAATCCGGTGGAGAAAGTCGGCGCGCGGGGTTTACCATCTCCGAAATTGGGTATGACTTTTCTGTTCACCCCTGAGCAATTTCACAAGTTCAGCTTCTGACGGTGCGTTTCTACGTGCCTGACACTCCTACCGTTCTACGTGCCTGACGCTCCGCCATCACTACTTTTATTCAGAGACGAGATTGATAGGCTGCGCGATGCTTCTGCCTCCTTTGCACGCGCAGGCACTTCATCCACGAATCACATCGTAACATCCCATAGTCTCGGCGTCGACCAGCAATTGCTGTTCTCCTTGATAAGCGACGTGCTTTGATCGTCAGAAGTTGCACACAGAGTTTCCAGTGGGATCCAAGTATGTAGGCATTACCTTCCATAACACGTTCCTGATCATCCTGATATAAAAGCAGAATGTCCTCGATCACCATCTGCTACTCATGGTAGATGGACCTCACCTCGAACGACCCGCCGCCCAACCGAGCCATGTCTCCCATCCAAATCTGAAGCTTTAGAGTCGGATTATGATAAGCCACGGTGTAGCAATGACCAGCCTGTTGCGGGACGTGGACGATCATCGGTTCACGCCATAAATCGTGTCGGCGATGGTGGCGACGACGTACTCGCGTTTAACGTCATGCAGCTCCCTGTACCGGTTGAGCTCCTTCAAGGCATGGGTCGACAACCGTTGGCGACAGTGTTCTGACTTTCTTTTGTCGGAAGAAGTGTAGTATTCCACCAACATCTAGCACTCATTTGTTCTCCAGTGGGAAACTCCACACCTGCACCGGGGGAGTGCGACTGGCGCATGTGACGAAAAGGAAGAGATGGTCGACCGATAATCAAGGATGATGCAGCAGAATTACCTGTCTATCCCTGGACGGGAGGTCTTCCCGGAATCCAGGAGAGTTGCACCTCAACTCTCCTTTATTCCACAAGCTTTCCAAGGACAGGATAGAAACCGACTTGGACTAACAACTTGAACCGATTAATTGTATGTACACCATTCGATAAGCTTCATTATCACCAATATAATTTCACTTGACAGTTTGCGAACTTCAGTAACACGTCAGGGCGGGGTAATTCTATGGACGAGAGAAGCTGGAACGCCACGACCGGGCTTCCCACACACTGTGTTGGACCTGAATGTTTACCTGGAGGCCAATGACGAGGACACTGGAGAAACTTATCCGCCGCAGGCCCCGGTCAAATCCCACCATCTTATGCATGCATTCCATATATCACCTCTGGCAGCAGACGTTACAAGTCAGACTTTTACACATAACCACACGCATGCCCACATTCTATGTCAGACGTGTAACGTCTCCTGCCAGCGGTGATAGACACACAAAGCGCCTCGATCATTAATAAATAGGTCACGCGACCCAACCGCACAACTACGTAAGTAGATGAGTCTCGGCTGCTTATATCATAGGGTGATAGCAGGCACGCCGCACGCAATCGCGAGCACGGCAATCTCCAGAGGTACGACCACTTCCCCTCCATGGATTCGTGTGAACTCAAGCAACAGCATGCCAGATGAGTATTTATGTGCCACTCGGAGGGACGAATGAAGGTCGCTTTTCTGTCTACACATCTAGATAGACGTCTTGGTCAACTGACAGGTATGCAACACTCCTCGTTCACTCAATGATTCAGATCCTCACAATTTGAATTGGAAGACATCGGAAGAAACACAACCCCGCTGCTGTCAAACTTCACCGGTGGGGAGCTTCCTCCGTATGAAGTAGCGGCCTAACCCACAATGGCTTTGACGGAAAGCGACGCACCAAACAATATACAAATGATACGGGTATATAAAGGCCTTTCGAGATGGAATCCCTCTGCGAAGTACCAACTTCCGCAAGTTCTATTTCCACATTCGACGCGCCATGTCCATATTCTCCAGAACTATCATCGTCGAGGCCAGCGACCTTGGCGGACCTGGTGAAGCGACCGTCCTTATAACCTTCGACAAGGATGCCGTCACAAGCACAAAGCCCCATTATCCCACAGCCTGGAAGTACGTCTATTCCGCTTGTACTCTCAACTGTTCGAATAACTGTCCTAACCTGTGACTTGGGCCAGGGTCACCAATTTCCCCACTACAGGTAGGCAGACACGGTCAGTCTTTGTTCTCTCGCCGACTCAAGAGCACTGTCACGGCTGGCAGGTGGACCCTTCACCGCCGCGAGTACATACGTGGCACTGTAAGGGTTTTCGGCTTAATTGGTTGAGAAAGGCAACTTACGACGCGGTGTTTCCAGCCTCGGAGTCTCCAACCCCCAGATGGATAATAACAACGTAATTACACCTCGAAGCTCTACGCCCATCGGGGTGAGATTGAACGTAATTGTGGCCCTTATTCATTGCTTAACTACTACCACTTAGCTTGGACAACAAACGACCCTCGCATTGACTCACGATGATACCCCACTGCGTCACTTCACCGTGAGCATATAATACCTTGCTTCTGTTGATGTTCATCTGCGTACTGAGCACAGACACCCACAGACGATTTCCTGCCGGAGACGGACTTCGGGGTCACGAACACGATTGAGAAATCCGTGAATATTGGTGTTGGTGTGTGCGGTTGTTATGGTCACATTTTCTCCGTCCTGAATTCTGCTCAGGCTTCTACAAGACCACGACTCCGACAAAGTTCGACCAACCGACCGTCTCTATGATATTTGAAGGCGTAGGGTACGGCAGCCCTTTCCCTTTCAAAGTCAGATTTTTCAACTGTTTACATCTCTCACTTCATAGGTACAATGAGACTCTAGACATCCAGTTCACTCCAACTCTTTTGATATATGTTGCCCACGGTTACAAAGCGAACGATGTAATCAAGGGCGACATTAAATCCCCAGTCCTCTGGAAGCAGGACCTCGCAGACCTGGTAGAGGATACCACCACTTTATACCTCACGTACGACAACAATGCCTATGAATATGTTATCTCGGAACAACCTCCTTCGTAAAGGGTTGCAGCGTAGGGGATCGAGTCGAGTGGTTGAAAGTTGGCGTGGGATGGAAATGGGTTCAACACCCGTTTTCAAGTCGTTGAATTTCCGAATTGTGTTAGTTATGTTTTGGTATTGATACAAGTACTGTCGTTTGGACTGCCCTGTAGTTACCTATCGGAATTTGAACCATGGTCGGTTTGTTGTTAAAGCCCTGAGACGTGTGATCTCGGCCAACAGTGTATCTGTGCGGGGGAGCAAGACGACTTGGGCAAGTGAAACGAGATCAACAGTGACCAGGCAGCTTTGGCGCAACGGAAGATATTCGAACGAGATGATTCAGATTTAAATTGTAACTGGGAAGCCTCAGCTAGCGGAAAAGAAGCATCAGTATGGGGCCAACTTTTATTTCGTCGTACTGTGATATGACTGTTTCGAATTCGCAAAGACAATGATGATGGTTGAACAGACGGGTGTCGGACTTTAGAATGTTTGTATTTCCATGGAGTTTTATGCCAGGAGGTTGTTGGCAAGAGAGGGAGCCATAAGCGTGCGGAAGGGAAGTGTCTGTCAGACTTCTTCCAATTCATTTATATATCATCGACTAGTAGTGTGAATGGATCCTCCAAACATTCAACTTCCGGTGCTGACATGATACGATTTTTTAATCACAAGTTGATACTAATAAACTAGCGCGCTAAGTGTCACTCCCCTCCGTTGAACGGCGGTCAACTTTAGCTTGTACATCGTGTGCCTGATGACCACATTGCCCTAGGCTAGTACGCATGGCATGCGATGGTCGAGCACACATAGCATATCATAGGTTCTGTATATAACTTATCTACTAGGATGTTCAACTCACCCGACTTCGTGAATGACGTGTCCTTTTCGATTTTCAGCAGGATTTCTTCCGTCCTCATCCATCCCAACGGTGGACGCATAACAGGAACCTGGAACGTAACGATAATATATGTCCGGATCTCTTCAAAAAACGAGGAAAGGATAGGCACCTGGAATATGCTGGCCTTACGGCTCACGTCAACCTGTCGACGTTACTGGCATACGCGATCCGGAGAGGTACACTAAAAATCCCAATCCGAGTCTGATAAACACGCGTCAAAGAAGAAAGAAAGAAATGTGAAACATACTTTACTTCTTTTCCCTGTACAGGCTCATGAAAATCATCAATTCTATCAAAATCATCACCAAAAACTTACATCTACATTGTACCTGATGTGAGCCGCCAGCTCCGTGAGCCCGAAGGACAGAACGGTTGTAAAGTCCAGCTGACAATAGCGTCTTCGAACGCCTGTCCGTTTACATATCAGGAGATTCTTCAGTGCTTCACCATCCGCGACAATAGGGCAGAACGTCGAAAAATTGTCTATTGTCGAGGGCTCGTCAACCCAAAATGTACAAAGGTACGAGATGCACTTACCTTTTTCCACATCTGTCCATGTATTTCGACTAGACGAGCCTGTATAACATAAAAGTTCCTCCAAAAGTTCCTTCGGGAAGGATTCAAGGTTCTCGTAGTGCCGATTAAAAGGCGAGTTAAACTCCGTCATCTCGCTGACTTGAGTGTTCTGTGCCAGAAGATAAGAGAAATAACGCGATTAGGCATCTGAATATCAACCGGCGTCTTACTTTCGGTAGGAGTATCGCGAACTGGTTGCTCAGACAGTTAACACCTCGAACATCAACCCAGATCGATGATCGACGCTTCATGTTTTCAGGATCAGCTCCATTATATGGCCGATAGCACCCCAACCCGTAAGAATACTTTGCCACCCTCGCCGTCACAAAATGATCGACGTAGTAGGAAACGCCGCCATCCGCGACGACCTTGTTGCTACCATAAAACGATCGATACGACATTAGTCGGGAGTACAGCTGACTCAACGTACATGTGGTTATCAGGTCGAGAAAGGTCGATTCCTAAAGGGTCGAGGGCCTTCTTAATTTGAGAAAAAAAGCCAATCACTGCCACTGGCCGCGGAGCCACCAACGAGAAAGACAGCCTACGGTATACCAGATTGGACGATACTCAATGTGAAATAGAAAGAGCCGAATCTTGGAGCATGAAGCGACCGGCGAAGTTCAAGGATGGCATTGATGATACATTTAATTGAGGGTTCAAAGAACGACGCTACTGCGTCCCTGATGGAGACAAGTTAGTGAAGACACCTCTGGACTTAGTAAAGGGGATACAGACCCTTTCAGTTTCAGCTGTCCCAAACGAATACCAAGCTCTGGATCCACTTCACGCGCGCTGCCAAACTTGCATCATCATGGAACCTGGAGCCCTTCAAAAAATCTGATGAGACGTTGAGTACCACCAACACCCTCAGGTGGAAAAAAAAGTGAAATCACCATTGAGATAGGTGCGAGCACGCCTTGTAACGAAATCCATGGAAATGACCTGTTCCTGGAGCGTTAGCTAGCATGCAGGGAGGATAGCCCACCGCTCACATTGAGCAGGAGCACACTCTTTGAAAGAGGTGTCTGCAAGACCAGGGTCGCCAGTATATGCGCTCAAATCGACGGTCCCACCTCCTGCATCCACGACCAAGATACCTTCCCCTCTCTGGGAAGCGGAGAAGTGTTAGTCCCTCAAGGCCCTTAAGCAGTACCTGATTATTCCCACCTGCGAAACCCCCGTCGTCAATCCTTTCTGGATACAAAAATGCAAACTCGCTTGCCCTTCCGACACAAATCGACCCGTGCTCGACCTTCTTTCGTATCGGGTATCAAACCTGCGCGAATGCCTGCTGACCGCATCTGCGCCTGTTGAGCACCACCCCAACCATTCGGGTGTGTCAGGATGAACTGGATCTCCGTCTCCAGACTTTCCCACAATTCAGAATGCGGGATTTCCAGATATCCTTCTCAGCAGCAAGTTGGCGGAGATTCCAAAATACCGACAATCACTTATTATGATGAGAAGGGCGAGGTTGTCGCTGTCGGAGCTGAAGCTGTGCGGGAAAAGATTGACCATATGTCCACAGGGGGTTTGACAAAGGCCGAGTAGCACGTTCTTCTTCCTTCCCTCCCGATGTCAAAGTTCCTTGAATGGGTGTTTCCAGGTTTAAACTACACCTTCGACCACTTTCCAAGTCTAACGCTGATGTGTCACACCCTATTCCCGATCTCCCCCCAGGAAAAAAGCTTATCGACATTTTCGCAGACTTTATGAGTTATCTCTAGAAAGGTGTCCGGACGTACATCCAAGGAATTCACAGTAGAGGGGTACAGTTGTGGTTCCACACTTCAACTCTACGGAACTCACCTCCTGACTCCCTGTATCTCCGGTACCTTTCCCGGGTCGAGGATGCTGAAGAGTCCAGCATGTGAACGAACATGAATAAATGGTCCCGTTCAATGAACATATTATACCAATAAGACACGCCGCTGAAGGTCGTCCCGATGTCGAATGCGATGACCAACTTGCGCCGCGTGCCGACGTATGGTAAACGGTGAGTCATTGTGAGAGGACGAGACGAGTAGGCGATAACCCTTTTATCATCTTAAGACCGTCGCACCAACCCCTAAGATTTTACACTGAATCAGATTATGCAACGTTATCTCCAGAGGGAAGACACAAGACCTTTCGCTCAGAATGGTGTACAGTCATATTCGCATGGCACGCTTGGATCCAAGCTTCCAAGAGTTTCAAGGGCCTGCTGGAGTCTTTCAGGTTGCAATTGGTAGAGATATTATATAAACGTTTAGTTTTTCATTGAAACAAAAAATCCCGCCGAAACAAAACGATGCATTGTCAAGTCTCGTCATCACATGAAATGTCATTCTTTGTGTGCACGGACAGAGGCGATCCTACTTAGTGGCATACGGTGCAGTAGCACAATCGCGTGCGTTCAGGGGAGAAGTGGAAAGGTCCGACACACTACCACGTGTTTGTCTGCTTGATGTGTCTGAGGGTGTGTGCGGGACGGTCGAAGAGATGGTGTGGATGAGTCTGTATCGAGGAAATGGGACGATTTTGCAATGGCCTAATTGGGCCAGAAGACCTCGTGAAACTGACCATCGACACTTACGCAGCTTGCCAATGTGCTCCAATGGAATCATAAACAGGGCCGTCGTGAACGTCGAGCGCTTGTGCCATCAAGCCGACGTTGTTGATGACTGTGATACATCATTGCGAAAAAGGGTTAGTAGTCAGACGAATCGAGCGGAACGAGCGTACACATTAGACCTGAACCGGGCACTGAAAAAGCGTCGCGTTAGAATGGTTAAAGTAAAGGGATGGAAGAACATACATAAGGATAAGGTCAGTCGAAAGTCCGTGCTGCGGAAGAGTTTGGAACCGCATACATTGGGAAAGGTACCTTGCTTTAGTTCGGCACGCCGGGAGAGTGGTGGCTCTGAAAACAGCGAATCGAGTCTTGAGCACGCAGCAGATAATGTAATTCGAGTACAATGCAATTTCTGCAGCGGGACCAGACGGATGAGGAAGAACTCAATTATCATGGGAATGGCGGTGCCAATGGAGAAGAGAAGGAATGAGGATGTGTTACCTGCGAAAAAGAGGCGCGAGAGGGTCGAGAGTAGGAAGGCAGAGAGACCGAACCGGACCTGGAGGCCGTTAGATGAGTAGGGGAAATAAAACTAAAGGAAGAATCGGGTGTTCACCGCCTTGTCCGGGAATATCTTCGCTATCGAGTTGACGGAAGCTGTGAGACCGGCGTTTCGCCCTGCACTGGTCAAAGGGAGAGTGATAGTGGTGGTGTCTGCGGATGCGGAGATTCCTGCGTTGAAGATGTACCGGATGCCGAAGTAGCCGAGAAGGAGAAGGACGGAGCCAGATACGCGTGGTCTCTGGTATACTAGGCCAGAGCTGTAGTATCCAGGTGAGTTTCGTGTTGGTCAAAGAGATGATGCGTGACACGCACAGCTTCAACTTTCTTCCTTGGGACCCCCTGAAGGTGTGGCTCAGGGTTCGCTCCTTTTACTTCACCTTCGGCTTTAGGGACATTTTTTTGATTTTGGGGATGGCAGCAAGAGTGTCAAGCGAGATGTCGATGTCGAGAACGAGACTCACTGGCAGTGCAGAGATATATTGATCGTGGGAAGGATACACCAAATGTAGAACATTTCCTGACTAGCATCAAATCCAAGATTCGAGCTTCAAACACTGGATGCACAGAACAATATTTGGTGCTGAGATATTGAAAAACTATTGAAAAAATAGTCCAATTATTATTACAATATCTTTTGCGTCTTTCTTTCTCAGAAATGGGCAAGATATTGAAAAGCTATCTGAAGAATTTCCTTGCTTGGACATATTTTATGGAAACCTTTTCAATACTTTTTGGATCTTTCGAAGAAAGAGATGGGAAAAAAATCTTGAAAATAATTGAAATACTTTTTCAATATTTTTTCAATATTTCGGTGTCAAGTATCGTTCTGTGCATCCAGTGAATTGGACGAACTTGAATAGATCTAGACGACGGATGCAAGGTTTGTCTCAATTATGAATTGGCCCCCGAACGCGTCGTCGGGTTGCATTTTTGTGGTACATAACTTCTTCAGGACGGCTGGCAAATTAGTATCTCCCGTTCAAATTCAAGACACTCCCAGTCTTCCTCCGAGACACTCCTGTCCTTCCCCCCATATAATCCTCGCCCCTGCGCCTCTGCGCATCGTCACGGTCCATTTCTACTCCGATATGCATCAAGTTTTACTCATGGACGACACTCTCCGGTTAATCTTCGGCCACCTTACCGAAGGTCCTCACGACACGATGACCGATTTATACATTGACGGCGCCGCAACCCTCAGTGCACTTGCACGAACTTGTCAAACATTTTCCGATCTTGCACTGGATTTTCTGTTGTGCCTTGAATTACCCACCATAAATCATTTGTTTCGCTGTCTTCCTCGTGACGCGTATGCCATCGATCCTCAGGCCGAGCCTGGGGACCTCTTGGTGAGTAACCACATTCACTTTTGAGCGCTGACCAAACCCATTACAGACACTCATGAGGCAGATATACGACGACGACCTTATCCGCATACGCTTTTATGGTCGCAAAGTGAAAGGTCTGGGGGCGGCAGAACCCGTGGAGATGATGCTGATGAGGGTTCATCCCAGCGTTTTACAGGTTCCAGCTCCCTTTCTCAAAAAAATTCCAGATCCTGGCTAACGTCCGTGCACTGACCACCACGTTGATTTCACTCGATCATTTCGACTACGCGGACATCCCTACGCAACTCAGCCTTGATTCCCTCACCCTGGAATTGTATCCGCCGGAAACTCCAAAGGTTTTTCACTGGGAGAACATAATATCGACTCCTTCATCCATTAAAAGACTTACCATTACATGCGGCGTTATTGTGTCTCTGGACCACCGAAGCATGCACTACGGCCTACTTACTACAATTTTACGTCACTCGAATTTCTCGATGCGATCGCCGTCCGCACTCCATGGAAATCTCTTTCCTCTCTACCTTCCCTGTCTTCGCGTCTTACACACATCTACATCACCTCTGACGATCTCGCCACCTTCCTATCAACGGAGCCCCATGAACGGGATTTCCAGAACTTGACCGACTTCCGCTTGATCTTAGACGACTCCGGCTAGTGTCCCAAGCTCCTCCTCCGCCTAGGTTTTCATAACCTCCAATCGCTCTAAATCGTTTATCCAGCGGAGAGCATAGCAGAATGGGATTTCGACTCATTCAGCAAAACCCTCCGAGATACCCAAGTGTCAAGCACCCTCCTCCGAAACATCCGCATTTCGATTCAGCACCAGCATTCCAGTAGAGGCTATCGAAGTCATTTCTCTCTCCTCGCACCGCGAATTATATAACATCACCGCAACCACCCTCAAGTGGCACTTCTTCGGTTCATCAATCTAGAGCACCTATTCCTAGATCTCGGCGGCGTCGATATAAATGGCGAAACCCTATATGATGCCTCACAAGCCTGGCCCAAGCTCAAGACACTCGAAATCCTCGAACAAACGAGATTCCCCGAACCAGATATAACGTTCTCCGGCCTCGCGCACCTAGCCAAATCCTGCCCCCTTCTCGAGACCGTCTCTCTGCGTATAAAGGGCTTTCCGAGTGCCCTATACCGATTCAATGCGCGGGTGAAAACGTGACATCCCTCAATATTTGCATGTCACCCATAGACTCCGACTCGCCCAAGGTCGGACAAATGTTAGCGAAGCTGTTTCCAAAGTTGCGGATTGTCTCCTCGTCGTGGCCGAGGTATTCATACGGGCATATCTTCGGGCCTCTTAAGATGACGTCGCCGGAGGAAACCCATTTGGCCCCTTGGACTGGGGTAAACACGTACCTGCTTGGACCATGTCGGGGACGCGATTCCTGCGTTTGTGCGTCGTTTAATTTGTGGAAACATATAGTACACGAATCCTAAGTGGAGGTGAGATGAAGGGGGCATCAGATGGGTAGCAGGCATTTCTTGCGGTAATCACAGTATTTTGCCATGCGCCTCCTTCGTCAACGCTTGCGAAGCGAAACAAGCTGCCTCGACGCTTCCAAAGCCTTACCAAAGCTCGATACATTTGCGACTCTGAACCGTATGAACATTGTCCACCGAATCACCGTGCACGCCATTGCGGACCTCACCAATAAATCCCGCTGCCGCTTCTAGTGCTCGTGTCCCCGCATAGAAACGAGTGCAAGTATTGTTGCAATGTACAAAACTTTATGGGTTGACGCCTGGAAACTCTCGAGACCTGCACATGCCCCGTCGACGCTGACTTTCCGATTTAACGAGGCCTGAAGTCCGTTCAGCAGTGAGTTATGACGCTGCTTCAAATTATAACATTGCAGAGGGTCTGCTGAATGGCTTACCCACTCTAGGTTTTCATCGTTGGAACTTGGAAGCAGAGCATTCCATTCCCACTAAGAAAATGATAACCTGGCAAATCCCTCTCGGGTCAGTTGGTAGAGAGCGTCGCTAGTAGCTACAGTACCAATGACGAGGTCAGTCGTTCGAGTCGACTAGAGAGAATCTATACACTCCGACATCTTTTGAAATGAGTACCTTCGGACTCATTGATTTTGTGGCCGTTCCGTGCTCAACAAGTTGGAACGCGTTGTTTAAAGCTCCTGACATTCAGAATTACCAGATGTATCTTCAAGTTGTCTATTGACAAGATCACCATTTTACTTGGCTTTTGCATCACTATTAGTACATTCGGTCAGCGATTGGCAGGATGAGGTCGAAGGTGGTCACCAAACCTTCTAAACCCCATTGCTATTGAAGTGCTCTGCAACTGGGCCATTAGGACCAGCACCGCGGGCAGTAACGCTAGGACACCATTTTCACTTAGATTCTTTTTCCAATGCTCCGAGGGGCCTATGTGTTGAAATAAGCGACGCGGGGTGACGGACGACGACGAAGACAAATAAAAGGGTGGTGTTGCGTTTGGCCTCGGTGAGCTCGAGAGGCAAACGGATGAGGTACGACTCCGTAGCTAGGCTAGTTATATATGTACAAAACAATAGGGATATTAAATATGTACCTAGACTAGTACTTGAATGTAGACGACAAAGGGAGAACTAAAAAAGGAAAGCTGCGGGCAATGCATCGCGCACGCTCGCATACATCCCGAATTCCAACACTATGTATAGTTTTGAGATAAACTGGAGCCAAGAACCAGTGTGAAGTGGAGCTCCAAACATTTGTGCTTCCCGAGTGTACAGAAAGAGCGAACAGAAAATCAGGGCGGGCGGGGACAGGTATGCCGACAGGGGCGTACTTATGCCGGCATGATGCCGACCGAGGCTTGCGTGGACTGCCGGCCGCAACTTCCCACGGCTGCTGTCCGTGAGGTCATAAACTCCGAGTGACCATGCCTCTGTTGTCCACCTCTATACTCCTCGCACTCCTCGCCGCAATCCTGTCCTACTCCATCTTGTCCGACTCCAAGATGCCATCTCTAGCCTCTATCCGCACCGCCAATGCAGCCTTCAAACCTTCGTACACCCCAGTGGCTCTCTTCGTCGGCGGCACATCCGGAATTGGCCAAGGAATTGCCGAGGCATTCGCGAAACACACCAAGGGCAACGTACATATCGTCATTATAGGGCGCAACCGTGCCGCGGCGGACGCCATCATCGCCCAGTTCCCCAAACCAACTTCACCCAACGCCAAGATCTCGCACGAGTTCGTGCAGTGCGACGTCACCCAGATGAGAACGGTCCAAACCGTCACTGATTCGCTTCTCGAGCGGTTCCCGAAGATCAATTTCCTTGTCATGAGTCCCGGGTTCATGTCCTTGAAGGGCCGCGACGAGACGGACGAAGGTATCGACCGCAAGCTTGCAGTGCATTATTATGCGAGGTGGAAGTTTACGCACGACCTGCTCCCATCACTTACGCGGGCGAAAGAGGCCGGAGAAGATGCGAAGGTCTTGAGCGTGTTGGCTCCCGGAAAGGGTGGCGAGATCGACCTCGATGACCTGGGATTGAAGAAGGGGTTTTCGGTGCAGGCTGCTGCATTGCAGGCGCCGACATATAACGATCTCATGATGCAGGTGAGGTCGTTTTTCTTCGCTCATATCATCATTGATCTAATAGCATGCGCCAGGAATTCTCCGAACAAAACCCATCCATCACCTTTGTTCACTCCCATCCAGGGGCTGTCCGTACCGGACTATTGAGCAACTCGGACACTCCTCTGCTCAAATTGACTTCCTCTGTGGTCCTTGGGCTCACTTACCCATTCTCCACCTCGTATACCGACTCGGGTGAATACATGTTACATGGCCTGTTGAATAGCAGTAGTGCAGGGGGATTCTTCAGAGTCGGATCGCAGGGAGAGGATATTGGAATGAAACGGTGGTTTGGGTCGGAAGAGGCGAGGAAGAAGTTGTGGCAGCACACTGTCGAGGCGACGACTGTGAAGGCATGATTTTGCTTCTCTTCTTGGACTTGTCATATTCGATTCCTTTTATCTTTGGCGGTCGTAACACGAAGTGTACATCTCGATTCGATCCACATGATTTATAATTGCTTTAATATCTCACTGGCGGTTCGTTCAAACTTGTGCCTTTGCCAGATTACGCTACTTCGCAAACTCGTACTGGTGGCACTTTAGCTGAACAAGTTAGAAACAATATAGCTCCTTTGTTTGCTCCCACTTCTCGAGGCAAGAAAAATGTGAATGTGATGTCTATTGAAACAAGAATGTAGTAACTCTAGTTACGACGAACAAGAAAAAATCTAAATCTAAAGCAGCATGCGGAGGACTACTCTCTTTCATGGAGTAATGAGCGCTCCAGTAGAGTCATACGGAAAGTTAAGAATAGAAGGGCCCGCAACCGTGTTCTCATCAGAAACCGTCCCATTGGACTGTGTCGTCACCAGCGCAAACACGTATCCCTTCATCCCAGACGGGATCGAGACCTCGCCAGTGACGTTATCGATAGGAGCGTAAGTTGCCCCATTACCCAACGCGCCATTGCCCTGAAGGAAAGCGGCGAAAAGGGGCTTCTGTGCGAAGTCACCGCCAGTGGGTGTTTCAAAGTGGAAAGTGGCTGTGGGGTAATTGAGGGTAACTTCAAGCGGGGGGAATGTATCAGCATAGCCGAGAATGTTGGGAAGGTTCGGGGGGCAGGAGACCACGAAAGCTTTCGCAACACTGTAGATTTGACGGAAATTGAGGGGTGTCTACAATAGAGAAGGGTTCGGCGGTAAGTATGTTAACAAGCTCGTGGCTTCTGGGTACTTGCCTCGAACGGCAAGTTCCACGGATTTTCGTGGAATACGGTGGATCCTATCCACGCGGCTTGGCGAGCTTCCACGCTGAGAATTCCACCAGCGATGGTGCCAATGTTCTAGTTTAAAGATCTCAGTCAGAATTTTAGACCATTTCACTGACGGCTGAAAACCCACTGGGTCCTCGATGACGGAAACTGCATAATTCCATGCAGAGCCCCCGACGTTCTCGAAAGTATGGGTAGTGTCGAGGAATTCTTCTAGGGTCGTTATTGGGCTGGGCCAATGTCAAGACCTTCTCAGGTCCACAAAAACAAGGAAAGGAAACAAGACTCACAAAGCGTAGCTACATAACGCAACAGGCTGAACGCCGGCTGCGACGAGCGCAGTGGTCAACGTCTCGACGTGTGTCTTCTCATTTTCAACGATTTGTTGGTAGCGTTCGCGGACATACGACGGATACCCAGCATTGGCGAAATCCTCGGCGGTGAAATTGTGGAGGCCCTGGCTGTAGAATTCGCCCTCGATGTGTTCGAGCGACAATCCGTATTGAACAATGTCCAGGTCTCAACAACTTGGTAAGGATATGTGAGAATAACACATGTATAGTGGATCCTACCGGTGAACCCGTTCGTGTCTGTGAAGCGAGCGTCGGGTCAGTTGTCGCCCAACAGGACCGAAAGTGTAAAAGAGCGACATACCCCTCCTCAAGGGAATTCCAAAGGTGACGGCTGCGAGGGATGCAAAAAAAAGTATTGAAAGTTTCATGGTTGGGATGCTGAGTGTTGATGGGGATGCGACGGGTTGATTCTTGGTTATGAAAGAACGCGATAACTTCCAAAGGTTTTATAGCCCGAAGGCAGGCTTCTTCAAGTTCTCATGAACCCGGGTGGAATCAGATGTTAAGCATCTGCTGGATATGAGCATGATTTGGGATGCTCGTAGTGCAAGGTTAGAATAAGATGAGCACAGACCGTAATCAGTGCCCGGGCCATTGCACATCCGAGATACCGTCCGACCTTTCGCAAGTTAGGGGTAGGCACAGCTTGGCATAACAGTCCGGCCCTGATCCCATCTAATCAGATGAGACGGACCTGTACTAATACGTAGGGAATTCGAGAACAACCACGAGACTTTCCCTAATTATACCATGACCAGTTTAGCGGGAATTCTACCGTGACTTCACCGTTTTTGGTTCGATTAATGGACATCCAGACTGCTCCCGAGGCTGAGCCAGCGGCTGCGGACGCGTGAAGTGCGAATGAGCAAGACCCAGAAGGCCGAATTTGCTGGGGACAGACACTGGGTAACCTCGTGACCATACCCATATGGAACATGTGCCATCACTATGCCCACGTCATCGGGTTCCTAGTCCTTATTAGTGACAATCAATCACCTCATATTCGGGTTCTTCCCAGCACCGTGTTGTGGATGGCGCGAGGCCATGATAGTACCATTGCCTTCATACCTTTCTAATACCACCTGCTCACTTGCATTAAGTAGTGTGAAATTGCAAGCCCTATAGGCAGCCCATCCCGATAGGCTAGTTCATGAATTCATAACCATCTAGTTACTGTAGTAGTTTGCCTCCGTTGACGTCATTGACCCCCATAAGGAAAAGGCGATCACGACGAACGTGTTGAGATCCACCATTGTTGCAGAGTCGCTCGGGGGCCAGTGTGAATGGCAGAACGTCCACCCGAGTCGAAGTATTATAATTAATAGGTCACGGTGTCCTTCAGCATTTCAACCATAGAGTTCTCGCCGCCCTGCTACTGGAGCTTCGCAACGACGGATCGAGCTCGTATTGAACGCTCCGCCAAGGCATGCGGGAGGACGTTCCATAGGAGATTTGAGCACTATCTAGAGCAATCGGGAGGTTGCCGGGGATACCATGACCAGCTGGGGACATCGACGGATTGTGGCCGTAGCTTATTTGAAACTCCAACCTTGATTAATGAGCCCTTGAGTCATCGACTCCATCACCTTGGCGATCCTCCAAAAGCAATCACACATTCATCACTGTGCTAATACTCATGTAGGGAAAGGTGCTCATAAACGCACCCGCGTCGTGACTACATTGCAAAAAGCGTACAAGTACATAAATTCCATAAAATAATCTAAACATGGGTTTTCCACCTCAGAGGTTCTCAGGGCCTGCCCGCGATGCTACTAGAGCTTTCGTAACGATGGATCGGGCTCTTATTGAACGCTCCGCCAAGGCGTCCGGGTGGACGTTCTGTAGGAGATTTGAGCACTATCTAGAGCAATCGGGAGGTTGCCGGCGATACCATGACCAGCTGGGGATGTCGACGGATTGTGATCGTGGGTTAGGGTCTGAACGGGAACCCGGTCTTGATGGAGACGGACGCCTTGGCGACGGCTCTGATGAAATCGGAAGATCGTCGGAGCTGTTGAAGACTCCGAGGGCCTTGTCACTCTCGACACATCCAGTTATTTACTATATCTCATCGACTGAAAATGGCGCGCAGGGTAGGAATATGGTATATATGCATCAAATACAAAATGCCTGGAAGGAATCGGGGCAGTGTGGAGGGTAGGGGATGAGATATATTGTTGAAAGCATATTCAGCATCCACTAATATACCAGAAATCCAGACAAAAACTACCTTATTTACCTCCTAGACAGTACAGGGAACATGCTTTATTTGATAATAGACTATAACACTACATGCTGAGGTGGTCAGGAGATCTATATATATGCATGTGTCAATGTGGAGAAGAGGAATAAAATAGAGGGGCCATGGGATGTGCCTGGTACCTTTCCCAACCTATATAGACATACCTTTGGTCAAGGGTCCAAGGTCCGAGGAATAGGAGGCCCAGGGGATGTAATGGAGAGGACTCAAAGTGGGCGGGATTTGATGCGTGGGATAGGCGCGGAAGCACGTCGGAACGTGGGTCGGAGGTGTTGGGCATTGTTGATAGACAGCCATCAGGGATTGATGGCAGTCTGATGGACGAAACGGACGATGGAAACGCGTGGGAGACGTTGCCTGTATATACTTACTTATGCTAAGTCCCCTGGCAAGTGATCTCCTCGACGACGTTGTGAAGTTCACAGAAATGATCCAACACTGGATCGTGGTTCCCAGCTTCCCCGCGCTGCGTCGCTTGTTGTCTCCTTGCTCGTATTCATTGATCCAACTCTCGAAAGCGTTTCGTCTCGGCTCATGACGTCGCAAATTGAAATACATTCCTTCATTGAAGCAGTTGTGTTAGTTGCGGTCCCATCTTATCGGTCTTGACTCCTACTGATTTGTTTGTTGAACAATTACGAGGGACGCGATCTGTCGTCGTCGTCCCAATCAGAGACACCTGCTCGAGGCAGAAGGAAACTCGTACCAACGAAACGGGAAATGACGTACCGTTTCCCCAGCTTGGTATCCCTAATAACACCCCTTTCGTGATCCCCTTCGACGTGCATGTAGCGATCTTCCGGCACTTCATCGTCAACGATATCGTGTCGCGTACGGCTGTAGTGATAGCTGCACCCGGGCACCCTCCTTGATTGCGCTTAATTCTTTGCACCACGGAAACCATAGAATATAAGTGACACTATGGAAGGGAAATGTGGCTGAAGACGGGTTCGATGGGGTTGCAGAGGTGGATTTGAAGTTCCGAGTTCAAATTTATTTATTTAAACTCGGTTATTACAATTGGAAAGTGGGGCGAAGTTTGGGACAAACAAAACTTGGGAAGGGTCAACACCCTTGTTTTATTTGTCGGTGAATCTATCCTGCTACCGGCGATCTGCGGTCGGGCTTCGAATCATGGCTGCAGATCTCGTCACTAGCTAGTCACCGGCACGGCTCACATTCAACATCGCGAGCATATATTTCTCTTAGAAGTGCAGGAAATGTCTGCCATGTGAGCACTCTTCCATCCTGAAGAGGTAGGGCACAAGAGCAGTACTCACTAGTGGAACCTCAGGACACGACAATTTCGGAGTGTGGAATCTGAGGATGGGTGAAATGGCATCCATGCAGGGAGTGAATATTTGAATCCTCAAAGGTATGTTTTGCACTTCATGCGCCAGTGACGTTGTCGTGAATTGCCCAAGGCCGAATGGCAACCACTCATCGGGACGATTTTGGCATCGTGACCGTATCGCCCGCTACCATCCGACCTCCGGTGCGTCTGTATTCGTTCACTATGTCAGCTATCCAGGTATTTACAACTGTCCCTAGAAACTCATGCAACTATCAACGCCCTCCCACCGTCGACGCAAAATCTCGTTCGCCACTCATCGCAATTAGGATTTCACGGGAAACGGGTCCAATTTGTACGGGAAACGGGTTATACTGGTAGGGAGATATCTATCTTTTGACGCTAACATTCAATCTCTTCCTTTCCCCTCAGCTTCTAACCGTCCGCCTAGAAACCTCGAGGCAGACCAGGACTCGTGAAATTTCCCACTTCGCCAGGCCTGCATCCACACCACGGCGCGTCTCCGGGTAGGGAGGTACACATGCAACCTTCCGCCCGTCGTCACAGGCTGTCTTGGCGAGCTCAGAGATTGACTTGGGAGGGCCGAATCGCACCGTTTGACGGTCAAAAACGCTTACAGTCGCTATCGATCGCCATCGATCGGCAACAATCGACGCTATATGACCCGCCTTCGACTACGGATGATGGCATCGTCTACCGATGACACATGCATACCAATCATCAGTGGAAGCGAGCCGGCGTTCGTAGGTGTTCTCGGCGTCTTGGGCAAGTATCCATCATGTCCTGTGAGTTCGTCGTCCCATTTCTCTTTGGGTCGGCTTTCGCTCACGCTCTGCTAGAAAATTAATGTATCTCAACTATTTCAATTTGAATCAATCGTTGAAATCATATTTCGAGTGCTTCTCGTGAGTTTAAGGTGCTGAGGCGGCGGCTCGGGCTAGGCTCACGGGGCTTCAACTTCGGCCACGTCCTAGCCCTCTCAACCTGAGGCTTTTGAGCTGAGCCGGGCCGGGACATCACCAAGATTCGCGTTGTAGTCGTTGGTTTAGTCACTTTCCAGGTTTGAAGCACGTTGGTTGCGATGGGAGGAGACCTGGGCAGAGAGTTGGCGTGGGGATCATCACAGGTTTGTCTTGTGTGCATCTCTCCCATGCCGTGCCCGCCTGTCAGGGCATTCTGATTCTGTCAATCCCAGTGGCCAGACGAATTCATCTTGCCAGGGTTCCGTGCTGTCCTGGAATGCTACTTGACCCAAGTCAATGACCTCTTGTACACCTATATCTCCCTCGTAGCAGAATCGGAGTCCCTCTCGACGTGATGGACAAGTTCTTCGACTCGGATGAAAACATGCAGCACCACGCCAAGATCATTAAGTATCCCGATTGCCCTCACAGGCCCTGTAAACGACCAAGGTGTTGGCCCGCATTACGACGCCAGGCTGTAACTTTCGTACATGTTTTCCCATCCTTGGTCCTTTAACCTGTGGTTTGACGGATGACAACCTTGTAAAAACGACAGATCCTGCAAGCCTCCCTCATAAGGCCTTCAAGTCCAAAACTCGAAGGGAGAATGGATTGATGTTCTGCCGGTGCCAGGGACGTTTGTCGTCAACATTGGAAAAGGTGCGTCTTTGATCCAGATTCCAAACCAGGTGTCAGCCAACTCTCCCCATCACCTACTTTTCCTCGCACCGACAGAGCTTGTAGCTCCCGAATCCGTGACTCAAGGTCTGGCTCATTCAGTTTGCTACGGAAACGGGACAAAATCTAACTACTTTTTATTCGGCAGATTCACCTGTGACAAACTTGAACGCGGATCTGCCGTGCTTGCAACGGCCCACCCCTCCAGTGGTTTACGCTTGTATGCTCCTACTTCTCGAGGCAAGAAAAATGTGATTATTGAAACAGTAATGTAGTGCCTCTGGTTACCCCAAAGAACAAGAACAAATCTAAAGCATCATGTGGATGACTACTCTCTTTCAGGGAGAAATGCGCGCTCCAGTAGAGTCATACGGAAAGTTAAGAATAGCAGGGCCTGCAACCGTGTTCTCATCAGAAACCGTCCCATTGGTCTGCGTCGTCACCAGCGCGAACACGTATCCTTTCAACCCAGACGGGATCGAGACCTCGCCAGTGACGTTATCGATAGGAGCGTAAGTTGCCCCATTACCCAGGGCGCTATTGCCCTGAAGGAAAACGGCGAAAAGGGGCTTCTTTGCGAAGTCACTGCCAGTGGGTGTTTCAAAGTGGAAAGTGGCTGTGGGGTAATTGAGGGTAACTTCAAGTGAGGGGAATGTATCAGCATAGCCGAGAATGTTGGGGAGGTTCGGGGGGCAGGAGACGACGAAAGCTTTGGCGACGCTGTAGATTTGACGGAAATTGAGGGGCGTCTGCAATAGAGAAGGATTCGGTGGTAAGTATGTGAACAAGCTCGTGGCTCTGGGTACTTGCCTCGAACGGCAAGTTCCACGGATTTTCGTCGAATACGGTAGTTCCTATCCATGCGGCTTGGCGAGCTTCCACGCTGAGAATTCCACCGGCGACGCTGGCAATGTCCTAGTTCAAAGATTTCAGTTAGAACTTTGGATCATTTCGCTGACGGCTGAAAACCCACTGGGTCCTCGATGACGGAAACTGCATAATTCCATGCAGACCCCCCGACGTTCTCGAAAGTATGGGTAGTGTCGAGGAATTCTTCTATGGTCGTTATAGGGCTGGACCGACAATGTCAAGCACTGCTTAGGTCCGGAAAACATGGCGAAGAACTCACAAAGCGTAGCTGCATAACGCAACAGGCTGAACGCCGGCTGCGACGAGCGCAGCGGTCAACGCCACGACGTGTGACTTTTCATTCTCGACGATTTGTTGGTAGCGTTCACGGACATTCGACGGGTACCCAGCGTTGGCGAAATCCTCGGCGGTGAAATTGTGGAGGCCCTGGCTGTAAAATTCTCCTTCGATGTGTTCGAGCGACAATCCGTATTGAACAATGTCCAGGTCTTAACAACTTGGTAAGGACATGCGAGACTAACACAGAATGGTGTCCTACCGGTGAATCCGTTCGTGTCTGTGAAGCGAGGGTTGGGTCAGTTGTCACCAACAGGACCGCAAGTGTGAAAGAGCGACATACCCCTCCTCAAGGGCACTCCAAAGGTGACGGCTGCGAGGGATGCAGAAAAGAGTATTGAAAGTTTCATGGTTGGGATGCTGAGTGTCGATGAGGATGTGACGACTGGGAAATGGTTGACTTTTGGTTATGAAAGAACGCGATAACTTCCAGTGGTTTTATACCTCGAAGGCAGGGCTGCTTTTCTCATGAACCCGGGTGGAATCAGACGTTAACATCCGCTGGATATGAGCATGATTTGGGATGCTCGTAAGAACAGCATGAGCACTCCCCGTAATGCCCGCGCCGCTGCACATCGATACCGTCCGACTCGGACGTCTCGCAAATTAGGGGTATGTACAGCTTTTGAATTGCCCTGATCCTCTCTATGTAATCAGATGAGATGGACCTGTATAGCCGAGAGCAACTACCGGACTTTCCGTAATACCATGACCAGTTTGGTGGGAACTCTACCGTGACGTCACCGGCTGCGGTTCGATTCATGGACATGCCGACTGCTCCCGAGGCTGAGGCAGCTGCGGACGCGTGAACTGCGAATGCGCATGAAATTTAAACCCAGAAAGACGAATCCTCCAGGCACTGTGTTACTATGCTCACGTCATCGGGTTCACACCTTCCTTATACATACACCGTGAATATATAAAGACATCGGTCGCCGTTTCAGTCTGGTCCACCCGCGTGTCCGTCACCTTCCTTATATATATATCATGCACAGCACGGTGGGAACAGGTGATGACAATCGATCACCTGTTCCCACTGTGGTGTGGATGGGGGCCATGGTAGTCACGGTACCGTTGCCTTCATACCATCCAATACACCTGCTTACTTGCATCAAGTAGTGTGCGATTGCAAGTCTTAGGCATCTTGATGCTAGTTCATGAATTCACAACCATCTACTAGTAGTTACTGAGAGCAATCGGGAGATGATTGCCGGCGATACCGGGGGACGTCGTGGCTGTAACTTATTTGAAACTCTCTAACCTTGATTAATGAAAGAAAGGTCTCATGAGCCCTTGAGTCGTCGACTCACCTTGGCGATCCTCCAAAAGCAATCACGCATTCATCACTGCGCTAATACTCATGCAGGGAAAGGTGCTCATAAACGCACCCGCGTCGTGATAACATTGCAAAAAGGTCTACAAGTATATAGATTCCATAAAAATAATCCAAACATGGGTTTTCCACCTCAGAGGTTCTCGGCGTCCGCCCGCCATGCTGCTGGAGCAGCGGAGCTTTCGGAACGACGGATCGAGCGCTTATTGAACGCTCCGCCAAGGCGTCCAGGAGGACCTTCGGTAGGAGATTTGAGCACTATCTAGAGCAATCTGGAGGTTGACGGCGATACCATGACCAGCTGGGGATGTCGACGGATTGTTGGCGCAGCTTATTTGAAAATTGAAACACTAACAGACGCTAACCTTGATTAACTTCCGGGTTCTATTTATAGAACGGGGTTTTCAGAATCGCGTCGCTTAGCCTGCAGGGGTGAGGAAACAGGGAAAGGCTCCCCGGGACCGTCCGATGGCTTTTTAGTCAATCGGCGGCTCCGAGATGCGTGGATTGGGGGACTACTGTAGTGTAGAAGGTCCTATATCCTACGAAAAAAGTGAGGGAAAAGATATGATACCATATACAGTACTTCGACGGATAAAATTCATCGTCCGTTTTTCAAAACAACGCACTCGAAAGGTGAGGGCAAGGTGAGAAAGGAAAAAGAAACGGAGAAAAAAAAGAACGGAAACACAACAGAATACACTTAAATACAGCCCCTCGCATATACGTACCCACTCACGTCGGCTGCAGTACTCCATAGCCGCAGCCGGCGTCCCGGAATTTCCTCGCCCCGCCGGCTGAACGACGAATCACGATAGGTGGAGGACTTGGCTGCGGCGGCAGCATCGTGGCCAAATCGTAAATTAACAAAATCATCACATCCACCGAATCACAGTATAAGACGCCAAGAACGGCAGCTCACCGAGTACGTCGGATACCGTAGATGTTATCTCTGTATGATGGAGGATGTACGCATGGTCCGGGGCTACATAGCAGAACTGCAACGAATGAAAATGTTTTGTCAAAAAGAGCAAGAAGGGAATGAACCAGATCTGGCAACGTTCCTTAAATAGCGCAATGCTTGCAACTTTATCGGGTGAGCTTCGCGGTCGCCGCTCAGGCCTTTGGCGAGCCCAAGGACGAGGTCGGAATGGCCGGTCCTGATACCCCCCTCTGTCATAGCGTTCGAGTTCCTTGAGCCCAAGGAAATATAAAAACATACCATCGACCGAGAGAAACCCTTACTACTCGTCGACAAGTTGTAGAGGCATCTCGTCGCATTCTCCTGCACCGGGAGAGGCGCTACAGCAGACATTGACCAAAGCAAGGCAGGATCTTCCTCCGTCCGGAATTGTTGGAACTGGACCGCGTCGCGGCGTCGATGATGATGACCTCGAGATTGAAGGGAGCGCCTGAGTTGACGAGACGAGAAGTGTGAAGTCGGTATCGGTAGGCGAGATTGTCAGGTTCGTGGTACGGTTTCTGCTTCGGCAGGCATCTGGTAATATTGACATCGAGCAGACGATCCAAAGAATGGGTACGAAAAACATACCACTGGCCGAGAGCCACTCGATATGCTTCATCCTGACAGAGGTAGTGCCGGTCGATGAGGTCTTTGAAAGGAGGATGCTCAGTTGAAGCTGGTGAGAGCTTTATTGAATGAGAGCCGGCGCGGACATGATGGTAACGGATGGTGATCAGATTCGGTTGCATCATCAGCTGGTACAGGTGTGGCAGGTGCAGGTGCCTCATCCTCCTGCACCACAACATCCACAGTCGCCCTACTCCACGGCATCTTCAAAGAGGAAAATGATAATTGCTTACGCTGGATCTCCGGGGAACCTGAGTGCCAGTGCGATTATCTCGATGGTTTCGAGGCCTTTTCCCACTTTCATCAGGTTTTCTGCACATAATAGGATACGACGTATCTCAGTTGGATGGCATGAGAGCCTGTCCGGACAAGATTCAAAGCCTCGACTGGGTTCAAATGCTACTAAAATCCAGGTTCCGTGCAGTGGATCAATGGGTTGCAGAGGCGAGGCGAAGAGGGAATGATGGAGACGCGTGGCAGCTTCTTCTGCGAAAGTGAGATGCAAACAGAGGTGTTCAGTTGTCAACCCAGCTCACCGAGATGTTTTGAAGCCGTGGCACTCACAGAGAACTTGGACTGATCGGATAAATGCCGAATTGACTGTTGGTAAACCTCATTTTATAAATAGAACTCGGAACCGTGGCTCAAGCGCTCAAAATCGGCTTGCAGCCCCATTCGCACTGAGTAACAAGTCTTCCCTAAATATGGCGTCATATAGAATCAACTCGGAGGATGCCGAATGGACACCTGACAGGTCATTGACATCTGCTGCGTCTGGACCATGCTCAGGAT
>Ga0307516_10001500_pt1 | contig 32098 bp, 49 predicted proteins | sample 19_EM_MG_FD_203310 | JGI IMG/M metagenome (GOLD analysis project Ga0307516, IMG submission 203310) | Populus trichocarpa ectomycorrhiza microbial communities from riparian zone in the Pacific Northwest, United States - 19_EM | ecosystem: Host-associated > Plants > Roots > Unclassified | place...
GCCTATTCCCCCGGATACAAAATTGCATATATTGACTTAGAGTCGGGGACCTATAGTACATGATGGGACACCCAATAAATGCCCATTTAAATGCTATTTATTTTTTGTTGAAACGGTACAGGATATCTTTTGTATAGAGCGCACCAAAATGTCCAATAAATGGTCCATTAATTGCTATTTATTCTTTGTCTAGTTGGGGCAGCATAGTCGTAAAGACCACGAGCAGGTACCAGAAGTATTTGGACCATGAGCGCTTGGGCAGTTCAAGAAATATGCTGAGGTGCACCGTTTTTCTCCACGTTCTTCTCCCCCTGCTGATGAATCGCGACTTAGCTGACGGAGATCATTGCCGAGAAGAAGTCTTCAAGTTACGAAGAAGGGAAACTGGACGCATTCTCGGATGAGAAAGCCGCAAAGATCAAGAAGTTCACCGGGGAGTATTTCGCCAAGGTCATCCGTAAGATCAAGGAGAAGAAGAGGAAGAAGCAACAATGTCAGCAGTCTGCCTCAGGTTCCGGTTCCTCCTCACGGAGAGAGTCCGTTGGAAACGGGCGCAGATGCCGAAGATTTGGATGTCGAGGGAGAAGGTGAGGAGATGGGTGCTGAGGCATTGGAGAGCATAATCGCGGCGGCCATCGACCTTGGTACAGGTGACGACGGCGACAGCCAGGATGATGAAGGGGACGATATGGACATCGACGAGCAGGAGCCAGGTGCCGACGATGGTGACCGCAAGCACCACGAACCTGCGGGAGAGGGAAACTCGTCCAACGACACAGATATGGTTATCACTCCGATCCAAGTTGGGTCAAGGATCCCAGGTTGAGGCTACGGGTCGATGGGGACTGCGACGGGGAGCCAGGGTGACGATCCCATGGTCCTGAAACAGAGCGTCCTCATTTCATAACCATTGGACTGCCCCCTCCGCTGTTGACTCTCACCGTATCTCTCTTCATTCCTAGCGTAGATGCACCTTCGTTACTCAGCTAGTTCCCCTCTAGCCACGGGCATCTGACACTGTTTCCCGTCCAGCGCAGTGGGTGTGACCGGCGAATAATCGAAATACAATCCATTATCTCCACCTAGTTTTTCGCGTGTATCACCTAAGTCATACTACATCTTGGCACGATGCAGCAGGACCGCTCGACCGCCATGTTACAATATCTCTACGGTTTTAGACAACACCAACTATGTAGCACTAGAGAAGTACTCCCTCGCAGAATCTCCACTGGGCTGGTCAGGGCGATCCTTTGGCAAAGTTCCCGGTTTTGGCCTATGGGTGTCAACGGCCCCAATTGGGAGTGCGTATCTAGGTCTCATTTAGCATTAGAAAAATCAGTAGGATTGCACGAAGTACCTCTCCTCGTCACAACCATACGCCTTTGGTGTCAACTTTATCACTGTATGCAGGGGTACCTTGATGTAGGGCAGGTCTGCCTGAGTGAGGTTGTGAAAGTATGCATATCTAAATAGACCGTTAGTCGCGCTAGTAACGTGATAGCTGGGTGTTAGACAAACAAGCAACGCAATATAGCCTGGTGGGTTGAGATTAACGCAATGCCTGTCTGGCTGCCGGGGGACGAACGGACCTGGTGCCCAATAATCAATATATTGTCCTGTCTCTCGAGCTCCATGATGACGGGCTCAAGCCGAACAACCACATCCCGATATGATTCTCCTCCTAGGATGGGACGAGCGTGTCGATAGGATGTAGATGGCAACTCGAGTCTCAGACAAAATCACCTCTGTACCGGTAGTTGAATTTGTCTTCGTCACGGTTTGCAAAATCCTCAGGGTAGGCCTTCTGGTTTCCGGGAAGTCTCAATTGCATCCCGGCCCAAGTGAAAATTTCGAATACCTCGATTTCTTCATACGTCATCCCGTCACACACGCCGGCATCCAGTTCATCTAGTGATTTCCACGTCAACTTGTTGTATGGAAGGAACTGCCCGGTTTGAATCGTTCGCTGAAGCGTTGAAGTCCATACCTTGTTAGACATGACCTCGTTAGTAAGATGGAGCAAAGTGGATGGGTAGCGGTGGGTATACTGACGGTCAATGGAGCGTTTCCGATGTTATCGGTGATTAGGTCGGGCAAAGCACGGGCGTATCTCATCCCCCGACTCGATAATGACGAGTCCCCGCCTATTTTCCCCTCTACGTTGAATTGGCTTTCTCCGTGCCTGGAGAAGAAGATGCTCCGGGGTTTGAGGTGCAAATTCATCAAGTAGAAGGCAATGCGGCTTTGGAGGTAACCATTGATGCGGTTCAGAATAACTTGGCTCCCGACGTTGATTATCTTGAGGTAAGAGAGGTGGGATTCGGAGATGGTCTGGTAAACAGCCTCGTATTGCTTTATGCGGCGAAGGAAATCAAGTTTGGCCACTTCTGGGGAAGTGCCCGCGTAGTCCGGGTCCCCAGAGCTAACTTTGAGTGCAACGTTCGCGGCGATGACAGCTGGGTCATCGCACACAGATTCGATGAACACCGCGACTATCCCCCGTTCGCGAGTCACCCTCGCTTCAACGGAAGCTCTGGTTATGGAATTACCCGTCAGAAGCTGGCGTCTTCGTGGCAATGGACACTTGCCTACGGATCAGTGTGCTATTCGTGGCGTCTGGGAATCGGAATGAGCGCAGCGCTACGACGGATCCCATGGTGTCGCACCAAGAATTCCAACGTTCCCCCCCTCCTTCAACCATTGAATCAACATCTCCAGACTATCTGACGCCAGTTTGTCTCTCAATTTGGTGGCTTCGACGTTGTCGTGGCTAAAATAAGAGGCGGTGTGATCCTCGCGGATCCCGGATCTGGAGAGGTCAACCGACTGAAAACGTCAACGATGAACAGATGCGGGTACTCTTGTGCTTTCTGCCTCGCTCTGGACCTTCTCAGCTGCCCGACGTTGAACACCTGAAGCAGAAGTCAAACCTCTGCGCATCCAACGAAGCAACTCTTGGATACCTTGACATCATACTCAAGCCACTATGATGGACTGTTGGATGAAGCATGGGGGACGCAAGACGATGCGCACCTTCAAATACCGCATGAGCTTGTTGCTCAAGTATGATTTTCCACGGGCGGGGAGGCCCACCATTGCGATTACGATCTTGGCTTCAGAATAGTCCGGTTTGCCGACTGGAGAGTAGGATAAGGATTAATGTGGCAGGGACTATGAGAGTAGAGCACCTTTGCCACCAATTCCTACAACAGATTTTGGGGTAGAATACCCGCCTCTGCTCGAGGCACTCGACTGGTCGAATTGCTTTAGCCTGGATCATGGCTGAGCGAACGGCTGTTTGAGACACGAAAAGGGGCAATACCTAGGACCACCCGCCCCAAACGCTGCAGGTGGTGGGCTATGAATCGGAGGGTCAAGGACTACATTGTTAAGGGCGATGGTGATTTTTTCGAGGTCGTCTTTGGTCTCGAGGGACATATCGCTCGTGGTCGTTCCGGTTTGACTGCGACCGCGATGTCTCCGATCCTTTCGTCAAGGCCTGTCATCCCACACATTAGGACGAGTTGCAGCAAGTGCAGCGTCCCTCTCGAATTTCCCGTCCCAAACCCAACCCCTCCGCCGTCCACTCTCCTCCAGGTCAGGTGTTTCCAATGTCAGACCGTCTTTAGCCACGCCTTCTATCCCGGCCAACTTCCCCAAAACTTTGCTGATCCTGGGCCGAGTAAGCCCTCAATATCCGGGCCGACTCGAAAGGGCAGGAAGATTGGTACGGACGAACGGCCCCTCGAGACGGGCTACTACGACCTGCTTGGCGTCCCCGTGGACGCAACAGTGGATGATATCAAAAAGGCGTACCGTAAGTCTTCCCCCTTGTCCTTGTCCCCCCCACTCACCTTCGCCTTTGATTTGTCCAGGTCGGCTTGCTATCAAATTCCACCCAGATAAGAACAGGGATGATCCACATGCCGAGGACCGATTCAAGGAAATCGCGATCGCCTACCAGACTCTCTCTGATCCCGCCCTCCGCAAGAAATATAATGAATTTGGTCCCAAAGAGAGTGCCCCAGACGGCGGGTACGTCGACCCGGAAGAGGTCTTTGGAGCGATCTTTGGTGGAGAACGTTTCATCCCAATCATTGGTGAGATAAGCCTCGCCAAAGACATGAAGTCCGCTCTCCAGGACGAAGCCAACGGCGAGGACGTTCCCCGTGACGCTAAAGGGCGGGAAATCCTTTCCCCGGAAGAGAAGGCCAAGCGAGAAGAGAAGGCAAAGAGGGTCGCGACGGAGGTACCCAAGTTGGCCCTCGTAATCGCACCAGCTTACACTCAGCCCCGTACAGAAAGCCGCTGCGAGGAAACAACGCATTGACAGGCTCGTGGAAGCCCTTGAGCGCAAGTTAAGCATATTCACCGAGAGTGCCAACGGTCCAGATGACCCTCAAGTCACAGCCAGTTGGCGGGCTATATGCTATCTTGAAGCACAGTGCGCCGCCTACCACCATTCCCAGTTCTATCTATTCAAGTGTTTGATACGCCTCCAGGGAATTAAAGACAGAAAGCTATGGGGTGGACCTTTTGCATGTACTACAGTCCCGTGCTGGCGCGCCATTCTTCGCTCACAAGATCTTCCCAAGGCAATCGGCTTCGTGTACGTGGCCAAAGCAAAACACCACCTAGCAACCCACCAGACATTCCTTGGAGTCGGAGGATGGCTGCATAATGTGCAAGGAAAATACCACGTTTTTAGCGAGACGTACGCTCTTCACACCAACACACCCACCGGTACTCACTCCTGCTACACAGAGTCTCGACCGTACGGTCTGCCATGGAATTGAAAGCCGTCTTCGACCAGATCCAAGCCGCAGAAAGAGACGGAAACCTTACCGCTGAGGAAAAGCGCAAGCTCGAAGAACAAGCAGCAGAGAAAGGATTGCAAGCCTTGTTCAAGGCCAGTCATCCACCTTTCTCCCCTTCGATTCCGCTCATGCAAACCCCACAGGGCGCCAAACTAGAAATCGAATCCGTCTTGCGAGAAACTTGTGACAAGGTCTTGGAGGATCCTTCGATCGTACCTGCGAAGGCGAACCTTCGCGCCGTTGCCCTTCAGATCCTCGGGGAGGCCTATACGTCGGTCAGGAAAGAGGACGAGGAGAGAAAAGAGGAGAACGAATACGTTAGGATAGATACCAAGGGGTCCGCTAGACCCACACCCCAAGACAGACAGTGACATCGGAGAGGCATCGCTCCCATTAGTGCAATTGACAGGGATTGCGTAGACGGAAGCCAAGAGATGGATTAAACGCAGGGTACTACGACCTGCTGGACCTACGTAGGGGGGTATTACACCGTAGGCAAGACCAAGGTAACTAGTATATGGAAATTAACACGAGTATCATATGTTGAATCACCCATCGCCTTCACGATGATATGTAACCGAACAGCTTAAACAGTCCGCAAAGGCAGGTACCCGAAATAACTGGTAGACTGAGATTGTCGTCGACGGTTCCTAAGTCTTTGAGCGGTGGGTCAGGGAGGGTTAAAAGAAGTCGCAAACAAGCAAATCACCTAACGCCTCGGCAACACCAGTTACCAACCCTGCAGCTACGCCAATGATTCCAAGACCTATCCACCCACCGAGATTGAGGGGGCCCCGTCCTTGTTTGGCGTTGTCGAGGATGTCGTCCCCCGCTGCGGGTGAGGCGGAGAAACCGTCCACCCAGGTCCATGAAATTTCAGGACGGTTTACTGATGGGGCAAACCAACCCCAGAACGCAACAGCGGCCAGAGCACCCGTGAGGGAGGCAGCGATGAAGCCTGCGAGGGACTTGCGAGGGGCGAATGGCAGACCCAACACACTGCGGGGAAGCGCCCACGTCTTCCTCCCCCAAAGGCGTCCGAATGTAGAAGCGCTGGTGTCTGCCCAAGACAGTCTGCACAAAGCGTCAGTGGTGGACATTTGGAAATAAACCGGGGAATTGTTTACATGAGAATGGACACCACTGCGATATCTAAGGGGAAGAAAACCAGGACGAGCACAACCCCAAGGATATACCAGATCACGCCATTCGTAGAGTTCTTTAGGAATCAGGTCAGCAGGAGGCAGGGGGATTCAACCAAGTGAGGTCCACCTTTTCGCTTTCTCGCATTAAAAATCCCAAACACCTTTCATAAATCCTCTCGAATTGGGGGGAGCGTAGGCGGACAGCATCCGCTGGTGCGATTACAGCGACGAGCGCGGATCCAAGACTGATAACGACAGGCCGGGGCGAACCGCCCGAATAGTAAAGGTACAAAGTGAGAAATCCTATAGAAGGAGTGCATGAGCCAAAGCCCAAAGTGAGAAATGATGGTGGTCGTACCGATAGACGAATGAAGCATCTTTCGAGGGATTTCCCAGTCTACCTTTTGGATCTGAATGGGTGGGGAGGGAGTCGGACTATCCTCCCGTTTCTCTTCTATCTCCTGTAGAGGGGTTTGGGCGGCCTTGGTTTGGGATTTTTGGAGAACGTCGCCAACGGCCCCCGAGCCATCTTTGTGCTGGTTTGAAGTGGTCTGTTTGCTCGCCCTTCTGGCAAGGCCACGCTCGACTCTGGACGTATGCGTGGCTGAAATCGTGGACTTGGAGGATGAGAAAGAGATTTTCGGGGAAGGAGAACGAGGCAAAGAGCGGGAGCGTGATTGCTGTGGTCGTCTCGTGTCGTCATGGGCGAGACCGAGCGTGAAGGCGTCGTTGGCGGGGAGCGTCATCTAGGCAGGGGTATCCCGAGTCGTTCGCCTTGAAGGTGCAAGGGCGGTCGTGAGCAGAAAAGGTCGTGGCCGTGTCCAGGTTGATTTTGATGACGAGGCGGATGGACGGCTCGTGACTGCGCAGGTGATAATTATTTGGCGGCCTTGCGATGCGATTGTCAAACGTTGCATAAACGTTAAGGTACTACATCGATACAGGAAACAGGGACTAGTACACATATCCCAGAAGTTTGCCTCCAACGTTCTTCCGTCGAGCCTCGTCGTGGTCCAAGATGCCCGAGGACGTTGTCTGGGATGGTCAAATTAGTGCACCTTCCGAAAACGCCTTTAACCGACGGCCTACCAGAATGATAATCCCGAAGCCACGAGCTGGGAGTAGCAAATTTACCCAATTCTCAATTTGGTTGACTTGGACGTTGTAACGGGGTGAGATGACTCCAGTTTTGTTCAGTCGACCGTTCAGTTGAACAACGATCTTTCCAGACCGATGGTCATCGACGATTTCAAACTCTCCGATATAACCTGGATGGAACAAAGTCGCCAACACGTGAGTGAATACTGTAGTCTCCAGAGTGAACCCAAAGCATCCGTAGATGAGAAAAGGAGTGCGAGGGTTGTTTGGAAAGAAAGAGACGAGAAGTTCGATATACCGGCCGTTTAAAACGAATGACAAGTGGAATCACCCCCGCCAACCGTAGTTATCGCCCGGAGAAAAAACACAGGAGTGAGCTTACCGTGTCGCTGCATAACGCTCAAGAATTTGACGACGACCTTGGAAGAGGGGCGGATCAAGACCTGCCGCTTGCCCCGCCTTTCAGCATTAACGATGTTGTTCTGTCGTCGGGTGGGTTGTTAACTCTCAGAAGTATATCGGAGCCGGGAACGGACGAACAAGGCAGTCATTCTGCACGAGTATGCATTAGATCTGGGAAAACCACAACAGGCTGAGGGAGACGAACCAAAACGGATACGCGAACCATGCCGGGTCAAGGGTCGAGGGGGGTGGGCTGTAAGGGAGGAAGCGGTGAGCATACAGGGAGCCCAGTCTGAGTGTCGTGCCATGGAAAGCGCGAGTCAAGACCGGGACTTGGGCCAAAGAACTAGCGATTGCGCATCTCCGATAGCACGATAGGATAGCTGACCTACCTTGAAGATATTGGGATGTATGGCGATGATGGGGAAGCTGTCTATGGTCGACCGCTGGTGGCTTGCACCCCCGTCGCGCCAAGGGAGAGATTGTGGCTGATTAACTATACAGCCCTTTCCCGATCCGGGCACACCTCACCGAATCCGAGCAGGGCGAGAGCCAACGTCCACCACAAGCAGCAATGGTAAGCAGATCCTGGGGATTCCATCCTTGCACGTCCCCTGAGGAGCCCTTTCCAGGGTCGTGTTCGCACAAAGACAACAAAGAGGGCCTCTCGGGTTCTAATCGAGAAATAGTACGTCCTCTCCCCTCCTCCTTCATCGCCAGCTGACAGCCACTTGGATAGCTATCCCCGTTTGACCCTCGATTTCCACACGAACAAACGCATTATCGACGAAGTTGTACGTCCAGAAAGTTTACTATTTCCCTCCGGCTTGCAAATAAAAAATCCTTGCTCCAGGCCGTCGTGCCCTCGAAGCGTCTACGCAACAAAATCGCCGGGTTTACGACTCATCTCATGAAACGAATCCAAAAGGGACCCGTGCGAGGTATCTCGTTTAAATTGCAGGAGGAGGAACGTGAGAGGAAGGATAACTATGTCCCTGAAACCTCTGCCCTGGATACCTCCGCCACTGGACTTGACGTCGACCCTGACACCAAGGTACGCGCTTTCGGGTCCCCGTTCAGACGCTAACATGGGGGCTGACCTTGCCTAGGAACTCCTCCGAGCCCTCAACTTTGATAGCGTTCCCGTCAACGTGGTCATCCCTACCAGTGCGGTACCCGAAAGGGCTCCGAGACGCGAGAGGAAAAATGTGCCAGGCGCTGGCCGCTCGTGATTGAGTTTCGTGGTATACAAATTGTATGCACCCCATGTATCCTTTACCTCCTCTAGTCGGGTTGCAAAAAAAGTATCTTTTACCTCCTCTAAATCCATGTCGGGTTGCGATCCAGAGGTAAACGTGATCTATATTCGCCAGAGCCTTCCCAATCACGGTACATCCAGAGTTGACTCTAACTTGATCTCCTTCGTATCATACCCCGTTAGATGCGGCGCCAGTTCTGGGAAGGTTTGAACGAGGGCGTCGTTGAGATAGGATCTGTAGGACTGCAGGACTGTCAGCAAGCGGGTCAGCATCCGGGGTTGTGGGAAGACCTCAATCGCGATTATTTTCCCGTTCATAAACTGGTTTTCCGTCGCAGCTCGCTCCAGCCTATCTTTCGTGAGCAACATTGGATTTTTGGCGTTGTCGATGTCCAGGAGGACCTGCATTGGGATCATTGTCTGAATGCTTTGTGAACCGTGATCCAATGTGGCAAGGTGATCCACCACCTGGTTCCTAGGTGATTGCGAAAGGGTGAGCAGCACGATAAGTACAACTCTGCCACTTACACACGGGCCCCGACCTGTTTACCGACACCTGGCTTATCTTTCTCCCTTGAGAGATCGCTTATGACCGTTGTGCCGAGATTGTAGAGTGCATTCGCAAGACTGAGCAACTCGACCTCCAGATCACCATGCAAGCCAGTCGGAGGAGGAGTCTGGGACGGTCTGGGCGAGTCGGGCGCCGGCGTTGACGTTAATGGCGCAGGCATGGAGGCGGAAGAAGAGGACGTCGGAGGCGCGGGATGGGTGATCATGACAACTCGTACGAGGATCTGAAACCTCGTTCTCTTTTCTCCTCCTCCTTCCGGCAGAGATCAAAGAGATGGCGGATATCCTCGAACAATATTCCTCTCTCTCCCTCTCCTCGTCCTCTTCAGACATCGATGCGATATTGCGGAGGATAATTAGCGGTTAGCATGTCCATCTGGACCCCGACCCGTCCCCTCATCCTACTCACAGCTGGGCCGGAGGTCTCCGACAGTAGAACCCGGGTGTCTCTCATTGAACTTTTGTTAAAGGACATCGATGCTTGCGCACAGAATCCCAAATCCAACAAACTAAAGATCTCAACCAAACGTTCCGTTTTCGTCGCTTCTTCCACATTGTTACCTTGTGCTCAACTTAATCAACAGATGTGGCTCAGGCTGTATCCGCTCTCAAGATGCTCGGTCGCACCCCTGCCGGCTCTGATCTGATTACGCGACCAGCTACCTTGTCTATTCTGATCTCCGCCGCAGAGACATTCAAGGATACGCCGAACGCCAGCAGCGAAGTCCTCCGCTGTATTGCTAATGGGTTGCTCCTCATTCCGGATTCCCGTTCTACATTCGTTGACAAGCAGGTATGCGGTGGCCCGGCGGTCTTGGGAACCCTCGAGGTGAGAGGCGAGGCTGTCTACGAAATCTTCGTGATATTCAATCCCGCAGCAGAGGGCGACTTCGCCAGACCTCATATTCGTAACTTCAAGGTTGCTGTTTCTTTCAACTGCCTCCTCCACTACCGCAGGTGACTTTATCAAAGATTTGGTGGAAGGCAGGGTTTCTAGGAACGGCCAAAACGTCGCTGATGTCCTCGTCCAAAAACTGGATGCTCTTCTCTCCCTAATACTGGTGGGAGCCCCGATGGCCCGTGAAGCGATGTCGGAAATGCTCAAGTTCGGCTTTAACGTGTTATGTTTTTATCCGAGGGTACTTGCCCCGTCTCCTCCTGCCACCTTGTTATTTAAAGGTCGCTGTAGGTCCTCGGTGTTCAAGAATCAAGAGATGACTGGGATAGCACCGATACACACGGCGCGTGGCCGCGCCGACTTGAAGGGTATGTCCCCGTTGTGTATTGGGGCGTTCTTCACCTCATCTCGTGCGTAAATAGCATCCTGCCGTCGTTGTTGCGAACATTTAACTCTTTACCGCCCACCTTCCCTTCACCGATCACACCCCCCATGACCCAGGTCATCCACTGCCTCATAATGGTCCCCGTTTCCGCGCCTCTCCACAATAAGTGGTTCCCAAGATCAGCTCCACCATCCTCCCATGTTTCACAGGCGTCCAAACCTTCATCTACGACCTCTTCCCCCAGCTCGAGAGGGAGCCCTACTCTCTCTCCGACGTTGGCGTCTGACCCATTGCCAAAGGAGACCAAGACAGGAAAGATGGACCGAGCACTCTCCCTGTTGTCCGGTCGTTCGCGGTCGTCACGATCCCCATCTCCGAATCCTCTCAACCCCCCGGATGCGCTCCTACATGCCTATAATGTTTTAGATATTACGCTGTCATACTATCTTCCCGAAGCATTGGACCCCGACGAAGGATCTGTAAGGGAGAAGTGTAAGCACGAGGATACCACCCTGGACGAACTTGTCACTCCGTTGGTTTTGCTCGTCACTCGTCTTTGTATCGGCGACGAAGCGTCGCGGGCAAGGCTACGTGACTGGCTCATACCGCCCCACCTGGATCGCACGAGCCCGCTAGAGGCCCGTTCAGACACCCTCGGGAGGTGTTTGAGATTATTGGGGAGTGTCTACCACACAAACCTTAAGAAAGCCGTGGGGGAAATGTTGTATGCAATGTGCGATTCTGACGGTAAGCATGAAAATGGCGGAACAGTGTTACTGTTGGCACTGACGCGGTGGGTGAACAGCGTCTATCCTTGCATCTCAGGTGGGTTACGGAAATGTCGCGGGTTTTTTATTCAGCAAAGGCGTTATGAGCCCTCCGCCACAATCGTCAACCACATCGAACGCTACATATGGACCCTCGACCTCAAGTACAGGAGCCCCGATCAACCCTATCACAGGAATTGCTCAACAACCGACCACCGTGCCAGATATGACGGACGAAGAGAAGGAGAGGGAGGCCGAGAAACTCTTTGTCTTATTCGATAGGCTCGAGAAAAGCGGTGCCATCCAACCTGACCAAAATCCGATTAGAAAGGCGGTAGAACAGGGTAAATTGGGCTGAGAGAGGCGCTGGAGGCCCGACTCCCCCCACGATGGGTCATACATCCGCGATACCCTACATCTTCCAGTCGTAATAATCGTAACCGCTGTAGTCACGCAGTTCCCCGTCTGCAACCTATGACTAAAATATATTGCGCTGCAGAAAACGGGAGATATGGACGAGGGTGGGGAGCGATGTTAGAAAGTGATCTTTCGACCTTCAGAGGTGCCAATCGCGCCAGTCCGCATCCCACCTCTGGTTCCACCCCTGCCGCGACCGCGATCGCCACCGCGACCCTGTGTAAAGAGGTCATCAGAGCGGAGAATTTGGGATTAATGTGAAGTGACGCACGCGGCCACCACCTCTTCCTCTTCCTCCGTCAAACCCGCCCCTTCCTCTTCCTCCGTCGAACCCGCCCCTTCCCCTACCTCCGCCGAAGCCTGCTCCCCGCCCACGCCCAGCACCGTTGGCATCCCGGGGCTGCGAGAAGTCAAGTCGGATCGGGCGGCCATCGAGCTCCTTGCCGCTCATCGCCTCAAGGGCTTTTTGCGCGGAATCCACAGCACTAAACTCGATGTATCCGTAGCCTTTGGGTTTTCCCGACTCCCTGTCGGTGGGAAGTCTGACGCTGCTGACTTCACCATATTCGCTGAAGGCATCCCAAATCGTGTCTTCTACGGTACTCCAGCTCAGGTTGCCCACAAAAAGAACTTTGGAGGGTGCGCCGCGGACATCTCCAAATACTTGCGCCCTCTTTTCCCGGTTGGGGCTGACATCGGTACTTTTGTCGAGGTTGAGTGTCCGACCGTCTACTTCCTTGGTGCCGTTGAGAGCAATGGCGGCATCGACGGCCTCGGTTGTGGCAAATGTGACGTAACCGAACCCTCGAGACTTCCCGGTGTTCCTGTCCAGTTGCACGCGAGCGGATACGACCTCGCCACAGTCCGCAAATTCCTGAGACAATCGATCGTTGTCGACAGCCCAGGAGAGGTTACCAACGAATATCGTCTTCGTCGAACCGTCCTCGGGTTTAGGAACGGCCGCGGACCCGTTTGTCGTCTTCACTTTTTTGGCCGGGAAAGCGGGACCATCCTCCACTTTTCGTTTCCCTAGGACACGGGGTGAGTTTCGGTTTGGGGAGGCAACAAAAACCACAATCGTTCTACCTGTCGTAACCGCAACGGGGGTGGGGGCCGCCATCTCGACATCTTCGTCGCTGTCACCGCTGGAGCTTTCCTCGTCGGAGGAGGAGTCGCTATCAGATAATGAAACCTTGGCCAAGGGGGCCTTTTTCACCGTGGTGGTGGGAGGCTCAGGGGGGGTGTCAGAGTCAGAGTCAGAGTCTTCAGAACTGGAGCCAGATTCCTCGTCGGATGAATCAGCCGACTGTTTCAGTACCGTCTTGATTTGCTGAGCCTTCGGCTTCTCGTCCTCAGAAGAGTCATCATCGCTATCACTGGACCCGCCATTTGAGGGCGCCTTTTGCGCGGGCTTCGTGCCAGTGGCGGACCTTGCGGGTGCCTCGTCTTCGCTTGAGGAATCGCTGCTGTCGCTTGAGTCACTGGGGAGTCCCCTCTGGGCCTGTGGAATGGATGAGATACGGGTTGGACGAGGTGATAGTTCTCAACCTTTTGGTTCTTCGCCGGGGCAGGAAGTTTTGCCGGGGGGGTTTTCTTGGAAGGGGCGGACTTGAGAGAGGTGGGGTGAACACACAGTGCGCAGAAGGGCGGGCGATATAACCTTTATTTTCGCCTTGGTTTCGCGGGCAGCCACCTTTGGAAGCTGTGAATCTGATTCTGACTCTTCAGAGGAGGAATCCTCTGAAGTGGACGATTCGGAAGCAGGTTTTTTTGCAACCGGCTTTGGTTTTGGGGTTTTGGCAGCCTATGGAGAGGGAATCGGTGAGCAAGGAAGATGGGGAGGTTGCAGATTACCCAGACATTTGCTTCGGCTTTGGCGATAATGTCCTTGGAAGAAACCGGGGGAGCATGCTTAACCTTGATATCTTTTGTCGGCTTCTCCTGTTTTGCAGGCAGCCGCTTTTTCGACGATTTTTGGTCGGATTTTTTCGAGCTGACCGGCTTGGGCATTTGGGAAGAGGGTGAAATTTTAGTCACGGGGGTCACACCGATCGCTGATCACCGTGGTACTGATCATGGACTCGGACGTCATCCTCCTCGGAACAGACCTTCCGTCTTCCATCCTCGCTGCGTCCGTCCCTCATTTCCTCGAATATCTTCTGTACTCACCCCACTACAAGCGCGTTAGCAAAGGCAGGATACAAAATCATCCATGTGGACCCAAACGACTACTACGGCGGTGATCACGCCACCCTTAACGTCGACGAGATCGTCTCCTGGGCCAACCTCCGTTCCGCTTCCGCCGGGAACGAGAGCACAAACGAACATCTAGCGGGCCAACGGGACAGATTTGTTTCCGTATCTTACCACGGATCTCCGCCCCCAGCCTCCAGGCAGTATTCACTATCACTCTTGCCTTCCATCATCCCTTCTGTCGGACCCTTGATCTCCACCTTGGTCGACTCCGGTGTGTCCAGGTACGGCGGATTCAAGCTCCTCGAACAGGTTGCTCTCTATCGTTCTCCTGGTCGCGTTCAAAATGTCCCAAGCTCAAAGGAGGATGTGTTCAAGAACAGACGAATCTCCCTCATCGACAAGCGTCGGCTCATGCGTTTCTTCGCTTTCGTCTCCAGCGATTTCGAAGATAAACCAGAGCTACACGGCAAAGAGGCCGCGCCTCTCATCGACTTTCTGACCTCGGTTTTCGCCCTAGAGAGAACCATTGCGGAGACCATTGTGTTTGCCCTCGCATTTTGCACATCCCTTCAAGGTCTGTGAGCCACCTCGCCTGTCGCGCTACGCCAATGCTTATATAAATAGAGCCGACGCTTTCTGCCCTGAAGCGGGTGCGGCGTTACCTTCGGTCCAGTGGCCGCTACGGACCCTCCCCTTTCCTCATTGGCCATTACGGAGGTTTAGGGGAACTCGTACAAGGATTTTGTCGCGTCTCGGCTGTCAACGGAAGCACCTACGTTCTGAGTCACAGCACCTCCTCGACTTCAGCAACACCTCTGGCGTCTCGCCGCTATTCCGTCTCGCTCGACGGCCTGGAAGAAACGATCGATTGTGACTTGCTTATATCTTCCACAGAGTCCCCTAATCCAAGAAGCCCCGATTTGACGACCACGGTTGCCCGGTGTATCGCCATCATCAACGGCCCTCTGATTTTTGTGCCCCCAGAGGTCGAGACTCTTGAGGGATCTCCACAACCTACAGCCACGGCGGTGGACACAGCATTGGTAATCTTCCCACCATCCGCACTCCCTGGCGGGTCGGAAACCGCGGCAGCCCACGTCTTTGTGACCGGCGAGGGGAGTATGTCCGCACCAAAGGGGAACTGTATGTCCCACCCATGTTTGCACTGGCCTGGTTGCGTTCGCTCTGACAACCTGGTCAGGGATTTTGTACTTGTCGGTCCCGTTGGATGATCCCGGGGTCTCGCCCGAGACCATGCTTCAACCGTATCTCGAAGCCACTTTGACCCTGACCAGGGGAGACCAACCGATTAAATCACTATTTTCCCTCTACTATACGCAACTGGAACACGGCCCGCCCTCCGCACGCGACGACCGATGGTTGGTACCGCGAATCACAACCCTGATCTCGGAGTGCGCGGATTCCGCCGCGGTCGTTGCGGAAGAGATGTTCCGAGCGTCTGTCCGTGTACTGGAGGACCTTCGAAGAGAGCGAGGGGCAGAAGTCGCAGAAGGCCCTATTTTGTTTTGGCCGCCGCTGGAAGATGAGGGCAGCAATGACGAGGTCGAGGATTGATAGATCCTTGTAAACAGATGTAAACAACGTACTTGCAACATGCACCCAACCGTCAGGTTGACTGCTGCACACCGTCCTCTCATCCGTTTCCTGGGCAAGCGGTCATGGCCATCCAGTACGCGTAGCCCCGGTCTGGCTGTAGCCTGTTAGACTGACGGATCGGTAGCACCCGACATGCAACACGCGCACCCCGCTGCACCCGATGAGCTCAAGAAATCATTTGGGGAATTCCTCAAGAAGTTCCAGTCCCCCGCGAGGACGAACGGCGACGGGTCAAGCCCTGGTGCACATGCCTACCAAGAGTATTGGGAGGCACCCTCTAAATATTGGAACGGTCGGATGAAATCGATCTCAGAGGAGGAAATCGATGCGGTCCTGGTCAGTTTCTACCATTCACTCCGACTTCCTGCTCACAGTTCCTTCCCAGAGCGGAGGAGCGACACTGCATTAGACTACGTATCCAGTTTGCGCAGACAACAACAACAATATGATACACATTTCTTTAATCCTTTTCCGCATACGCGAGCAAGTGTCTCTCCACCTCCGCTTCGCCCATCACTCGCCACTGCCCCCTTCGTTCAGCCGCCTCATCCTCGCTGCCCGACACAATCCCGATCTCAACTTCCCCCGGCTTGAAATCCGTAGCGTGCACCGTCGAAATCGCCTCGATGGCCATCTGGGCCCACAAACGTAAGGGATATAGTTGAACCCAGGAAACTTTAAACCTACCTCGATTACGTGGTCCTTGGCCAGTGTTTTCCCAGCAGCTGCGGCGTCCTCGGCCCCGCCACCATTATCAAGTTTCTTCCACTTTTTCTCAAGGTGATTCATGGCTTCTTGTTGTTTCTGACCAGCAGCCGTCGCATGGAATCCGACAAAATAACCGGCAGGATCGAGCTTGAAGCACTGAGGTCCAAACTCGGGATCGATTCCGATGAGGATCATGGCTAGCATAGGTGATGTAGCATGCCCATGAATTGACGGCGACAAGGGGACTAACCGATCCCGAGTGGTCGCATGGCAGCCCTCTGTGTATACACTTGGTTGATGTTTGCTAACCGTCTTGCGAGGGCGTCGGGGGTGATCTCGTATCCGTACTTGTATCTGAAATCGGCGGCTTCTGAGCGTGCGCGTGCTACCTGATTCCTGGCGTCGGCTTTGAAGGGGAGTGAATAGAATAGACGAAGATCAGAGCAGGCGAATACTGACCGATCAGGCCAGTCATTACACAGCCTATGGTCGGCGTGATGCTAAAGAGATGGGTGACCGTGTCTGCGTTCAGAAGTTTATCCTTTCAACGAATGAGGACGCGTGCATCGTGGGGATAACGGTAACTGGGACCAACCGGGACTTTTTTCTGGGTGATCACGACTGCGGTGTCCTTTCCACGGACAGAGATTGCGGTGTGGCCTGAGCCTGAGATTGCCTTGAAGGCATACTCTGGGGGTGCATCAGTGGATGATATGGGTGTCGTTTAAAACAGGGACTGACCGACTTGATACAGACGGCCCTCTGGGGAGAAAACGGTGAGATACCTAGGAGATATCAGCAAGAAATGGAGGAGATGGCGGAGGAGGGCTCACCTATCGTATGAAGTCCTGGACATGGTTCTGAATCAGGACGCGCAATCTCTCTCGATCACCGTCACTCCGGATGAAGGAGAGCGTCAGCCACCACCACCCGAAAGTGATAAAGAAACTGCAATTCTCTCTCTTCAACCCCCAGGATGTAGTCAAGCTTTCAGAGTTCCAGGTCACCCATCGTGAATTGTATACGGCTGCGGATCGTCTCCCCGTCAAGGATGGCGTCCTGGACAGACGTTTGGTGCTTTCTCTCCCTTTCTCACCGCGCCCCCTCCCGTTAATCATCCGTTCAGGGAACCACCGAGAAAAGCGCATTTTGTGAGACCTGTGGTCTTAGTTCTGTCGACTGTGTTGGCCATTACGCGTACATCAGGCTTGTTGTCCCGGTATTCCACATCGGATACTTCAAGCATACGATATCAGTCCTTCAGTGCATATGCAAGGTTCGCGCATCGCATCATTAACCAAGTCTCCTGTTTGACCCACGCCTTTCAGACATGCGCAAAAGTGCTACTTGGAGAGAAGGACCGACGGGACTACCTCGCTCGCTTCCGCCGACCCAACCTCGAGAACTTAACCCGCCAGTCGCTCACAAAGTCAATGAATGCCCTTGCCCGGAAGGCAGTAGACTGTCCTCACTGCGGTTCCATCAACGGAACTGTAAAGAAAGCAGGTGCTCTCAGGATCATCCACGACAAGTTCCGAGCCAAAAAGACCGCTGATGACAAGGAAAGGTGGAAACTAACCTTCGCTCGTGCTGTTGAGAGCCAGAAAGAACTCGGCTCTTACTTGAGCAAGGCTGTACACGAAGACCTTAACCCCGCAAAGGTTCTTAGTCTGTTCAAGCGGATTTCAGATGAGGTCAGCCAACCCAGATCGAATGGACCTCTTGGGAGATGTCTCAATGAACCTCAGGACTGTGAACTCCTTGGATTACGTTCAGAATTCGGAAGACCAGAACAGTACATCTGGCAATACATATCCGTTCCTCCGGTTTGCATTCGTCCTTCCGTGGCCCAGGATGGGGCATCGAACGAGGACGACATTACTGTCAAACTCACAGAAATAGTCTTCACCAACGCACTCATAAAACAGGGAATCGCCAAGGGCGCCCCAATTTCCCAGTTCATGGTAAGCCCTTATTGCGTCTCTTCGCGGGTTTGTTCTTCTGATAAGCTTTGACAGGAACAATGGGAATTCCTCCAGGTATCCGTTGCCATGTACATCAATTCTGAACTGCCAGGCGTTCCTCCCCAGATGGGTCAAAAACCGATGAGAGGTTTCTGCCAGAGACTCAAGGGAAAGCAAGGCCGATTCAGGGGAAACCTTTCCGGAAAGCGCGTCGACTTTTCCGGTCGCACAGTGATCTCCCCAGACCCCAACCTCCGCATCGACGAAGTCGCCGTCCCAGAACGAGTAGCAAAGGTCCTCACGTACCCCGAGAGGGTCACTGAGCACAACGTTGAAGTGCTCAGGTCCGCCGTCAGAAATGGATGCGACGTGCACCCGGGTGCGAACTATGTGACAACCGGCTCGAGCGGGTTCAAGAAGTACCTCAAATTTGGGAACAGAAAGGCAGTCGCAGACAACCTGAGAATCGGTGACACTGTCGAAAGGCATATAATCGATGGGGATATTGTTTTGTTCAACCGACAGCCAAGCTTACATCGGGTGAGTTTGATCCCACGTTCGCCTCATGAACTGCAATGACGGGGTTTTAGTTGTCGATCATGTGTCATCAGGTACGTCCGCGCCCCTCCCGTTCCGTTCCCTACCTGATTTATGTGCACACCAGGCGAAAATCCGACCGTGGCGGTCATTCAGATTGAATGAGTGCGTCTGCAACCCATACAATGCCGACTTTGACGGGGACGAGATGAACCTTCGTGAGTCCTAATCGTGACATTACGCACGGCTTGGCGACGAAACATACGATCAGATGTCCCCCAAACGGAGGAGGCAAGAACCGAGGCTCTTGAACTAATGAATGTAAAGCACAACATGGTGACGCCGAGAAATGGAGAGCCAGTCATTGCAGCCATCCAGGATTTCATTACTGCCTCGTGGCTCTTGTCCTCAAAGGACAGGTTTTTGGATCGCAGGCAGTTCACCCAAATATGCTCCTACTTCGCAGATGCTGACATGCACATCGACATACCGCCTCCAACGATATGGAAACCTCAGTGCCTCTGGACGGGCAAGCAGATATTCAATGTTCTCATGCGCCCCAACCGGAGCTCCAATGTCATGGTCAACGTGGAATGCAAGTGCAACAAGGAAGAAAAACCAAACCCGGCCAACTACCCCAGGATAGAGAACGTGGCTCCAGATCTCTCACCTAACGACGGCAGGCTGGTAGTCGTCAACAGTGAGATTATGTGCGGTGTCATGGACAAAGCCACGGTTGGCGGGAAGAAGAAGTCGATTTTCGGCGTCATCATGCGCGATTATGGTCCCCACCAGGCGGCTGCGGCTATGAACAGACTTGCCAAAGTCTGCGCCCGTTGGCTCGGTTTGTTCCAGAATCTGGTTCGTGGAGGTTCAATTTCTCACATGTGGAGCAGCGAACATAGGTTTCTCCTTGGGGATCAATGACGTTATCCCAGGTCCCATCCTTTCAGAAAAGAAAGAATCACTCGTACAAAAGGCATATTCCGACTGCCTTGACTTGATCGCCCTCGCAAAAAAAGGAAAGCTGGAGAACAAGCCGGGTTGCAATCAGGAGCAAACATTAGAAGCTATGATATCTTCCGTGTTGTCGCAGGTTCGAGACAAAGTCGGTAAGTGTGACATTCAGCCCGACCAACACCACCACTCTGATCCGCCCTAGGGGAAATTTGTATGCGAGAGCTCTCGAGACACAACGCACCGTTGATCATGGCCACCTCTGGTTCAAAGGGTTGTCCCGTTCTTAGGAAACATTCACGGCCATGACAATCTCATATATTTTTTCCAGGCTCCGTTATCAATGTGTCCCAAATGGTCGCGTGTGTCGGACAACAGATTATTGCGGGCCATAGGGTACCAGATGGCTTCCAGGACAGGTCCCTCCCCCATTTCCCGAAAAAGTCAAGGGAACCACCCTCCAAGGGCTTCGTTCGCAACAGCTTTTACACCGGGCTCTCACCGACGGAGTTTTTGTTCCACGCGATATCTGGACGGGAGGGCCTGGTAGACACAGCGGTAAAGACAGCAGAAACGGGGTATATGCAACGACGCCTCATGAAGGCGCTGGAGGACCTAGTTACTCACTATGACTCGTCTGTGAGGAATGCGGTCGGGGGAATGGTACAGTTCACATATGGGGACGATGGGCTCGACCCAGGGTGTTTAGAGGGCGATGCACAACCAGTCGAGTTCGTCCGCGCATGGAGCCACGCACGAGTAGGCAGACCATCATTGCCGTTACTACCGCTCAAGACTGACACGACTACAGTCCATTAGTTCGTGGAAAACCCCCGGACTGTTGCCGTACGAGATCGCAGACTTGGTGGATCGTGAACTATCCCACCAAAATTTCGGCGCCGAGTGCTCGAATGCCTACACTTCCACAATCCGCACGTTCGTGGAACAGTACATAATCACACCTTTGGCGATCATTCGGAAACAACGTGGCCTCCCGGACGGACTGGCCAAGGGTACACAACACGGTACAGACGAGCGTACTCGAGGTAGGCCCAACCCTTGGTGCACGACTCTACTCTGTGCTGAGCTGCATTCCACGGTAGTGATTGAAAATACCGCGAGAGTCACTGAGGAACAGTTGCGGAACTTCTTGGCGGCCTGTCGGGCGAAATTTGTCAGGGCAAAGATCGAGCCTGGTCCGTTCCCACCAGTTTGGCCGCTGTACCCCACTGATGATGCCCTCATCTTCAGGGTCCACCGTAGGGGCGGTTGGCGCGCAGTCGATCGGAGAACCAGGAACGCAGATGACTTTGAAAACTTTCCACTTTGCTGGGGTAGCATCTATGAATGTGACTCTCGGTGTCCCTCGAATCAAGGAGATCATAAACGCCGCGAAGGTCATCAGCACCCCCATCATTAGCTGCAAACTTGTAACAAACGACAGCGAAGCATCCGCGCGAATTGTTAAGGGTCGGTTGGAAAAGACTCACCTCGGGGATGTAAGTGCCCCCCCCCCTCATTTGCCCATCAATTGCCCTAAGGTACCTTCAAGGTCGCATCCGTGCTCGAAGAGGCTTGGGCGCCCGAGTATACGTACATCGGTATTATCGTTGATGTGGACGGCATTCGAAAGTTGCAGGTGCGAAACCTTGCGACTCCATTCCCAGCCCCACACTCATGACGTTTAGCTTGAGCTGACCCTTGATGAAATCAAATGGGCCATCGTGGGCGCCAAGAAACTCAAGATCAAGCATGAGGTGGGTGTTGGTTGGTCGTATTGTGTCCGTCTCTCATTTTTTCTGCAGTGGATCACAGTGATCCCGCGAAGAAACCGTCTTCGAATTTACATCGACGGCCCAGACAAGTATTACAAGCTGCGGGGGCTTCGCCGTGCACTACCAGAAGTGGTTGTCAAAGTGAGCGACGGTGGCAGACATCCGATCATCACCGATGACCTACCATGCCCGCTAGGGAGTCCCAAGTATCCACAGAGCGATTATAAATATCAAGGAAGAGGATGATCTCCGGGGAAAGAAAGGGGATAAGGAACTGTTGGTGGAAGGCTACGGTCTACAGAAGGTTATGATAACGGAAGGTAACGCCCACTCTCGTTCAAAATCCTCGTGTCGTCTCAGCTCCCACAGGGATCGTTGGAGAAAGCACTACTTCCAATCATGTAACCGAAGTTGCCCAGGTCCTTGGAATCGAGGCTGCACGGCAGACGATCATTAACGAGATCCAGTACACTATGAAATCGCACGGAATGAGCATCGATCCACGACATGTGATGTTGCTGGGCGATGTCATGACATACAAGGTGAGCAACGCAACATCACGGCGGCTCGGTATCCTACCCACACCACGCTCAGGGGGAGGTGCTGGGAATCACCAGGTTTGGCGTAGCCAAGATGAAAGACAGCGTGCTAATGCTAGCATCGTTCGAAAAAACAACCGACCACCTCTTTGATGCATCCGCAGTGGGGAAGACTGATGGGGTCTCTGGGGTCTCCGAAAGCATCATCATTGGGAATCCAGCCTCGAGCTGTGGTACATCACTGTCAGTGTGGTTGTACTTGTATTTCGTGCATCGCTGATCAAGGTGGAGCAGGCCGGCACTATTCACGCCTCCGCCCGCGATACAGAAGCCCCGGAAGCTTTTATTCGAAGGTGCTTTATGAGAATCAGTCGGGGTGTTCGAGCGTAGATCATCATCATCATCCCGTAATGACCCAAGGAACATGCATCGTGATCGATCAGCTCTTGACCGTGACCTCAACGTCAACGTCAACCTCTACCAATGTCGTCCGTGTTCAGAATTATTCCTACCGTACAGGGGTATGACTGGGGCAAGCGGGGCAGTAAGTCCAAGGTCGCGCAGCTGGCGATAGCGTCAAAACTCCCCGATTTTCAACTCGATGAGAACGCGCCGTATGCCGAGGTGATTTCGACCTTTTCATCTGCATCAGCCGGGACTGAAGAAGGGGATTAGCTGTGGATGGGAACCCACGTCTCCTCTCCTTCTAGAGTTGCAACGTCGGGCGACCTGCTCTCGGACTACCTCAAAAAAAAACAAGATATCGGCGCACAAATCGCCAATAGATCCAGCGTGTCAGATGGAGCCCTGCCTTTCTTGTTCAAGGTCTTGTCTATCGAAAAGGCGCTAAGTATACAGACACATCCCGACAGGGCCACCGCAGAAAAATTGCACGCCGAACAACCCCGCATCTACAGAGGTGCGCACGGGCGGATGGTTCCCGCTCTACTCGCTCACGCAGCATACAGATGGGAACCACAAGCCGGAGATGGCGATCGCTTTGACGCCGTTTTCATCTCTCTGCGGATTCCTTCCTATCGATCGTATCGTATCATATCTGGAGGAGGTTCCGGAGTTTGCGGGTTTGGTTCCGGCTGCGATCCAGCAAGCGTTCATCGCCTCTGCATCCTCTCATCCTACCTCCTCCCTGGGGACAAGGGAGGTGTTAAGGGAGTTGTTTACATCACTCATGACCGCAGAGGAAGGGCAATTCGTTCCAGCGTTGGAGACGCTGGTTGAACGATACAGAACTGGACGAGTGAACGAAACGGAAAATCGACTGGTGGACTTGGTGATTCGGTTGTACGACCAATTCCCAGGTGACATCGGGGTGTTCTGCCCGTTCGTGCTTAACTACGTGGAGCTCGAGAAGGGTGAGGCAATATTTTTAGGGGCGGGAGAGCCACACGCCTACGTGTCAGGAGGTGAGAATCGGAGACGGGAAGGGGGAAGATCTGACCAAAGGTTTTCAGATATAATGGAGTGCATGGCAGCGTCCGACAATGTCATCCGCGCCGGGCTAACTCCAAAATTACGAGATATCCCGAACCTCGTCTCGAGTCTGACGTACGAGGCGGCGGATGCGAGCAAGCACGGGGTGAAGGCGGCGCCGTTCGGGTCTTGCTCCTACACACGGGTGTTTGACCCTCCCACCCCGGAGTTCTCTGTGTTGCAGATAGAGCTTGGTACTGGAAGTGAGGAGGTGCACCGGAGGCTCAAGGGACCAAGCATTGCGATAGTGACTGGAGGCAAGTGCAAGATTGAGTGGTCGGGGGGAGAGCTGGAAGCAAAGACAGGGGAGGTCTTCTTCGTAGCCATGGAGACGGAGCTGAAGATTGTAGGGAGGGAGGAGAAGACGGAGGTATATCGTGCATTTGTAGAATGAGGACGGGACGAGTAACCGTGGGAAGGCCCCAGTACAAACACCCAACTTGGCGCCACCACTGTAACCCTCCCTTTGACCGCAACTGATTGCTACACAGACGCTCTCTCTATGGATACCTCTAAAAGGCCAGACATGAAACGAAAACTGGTCGTCGTTGGCGATGGTCTGTCCGTTTCTCTCTCGACTCACGGCCGAGCATTGATCGTTTGGGACGCAAAGGTGGCTGTGGAAAGACCTGCCTGTTGATTGTGTATGCGGAGAACAGGTTCCCCGAGGTTCGTCATCGAAAAACCTGACCCGTCTCCTCCGCTGAAACGATGTAGTCATACGTGCCGACGGTGTTCGAGAACTACGTGACCCTCGTCCAGTTCGATGGCAAGACGGTCGAACTCGCACTTTGGGATACCGCCGGACAGGAAGAATACGATCGACTACGACCCCTAAGCTATCCAGAGAGCAACGTTATCCTCATAGTCTTCTCCGTAGACTTTCCGACAAGTCTGGCGAATGTTCAGGACAAGGTACGAGGGCCGCTCAACACGTGGTGGAACGCGCAGCCTCATTGGTCGTTTGTAGTGGTACCCGGAGGTCGCACATTTTTGTGAAGGCACACCGCTGATCTTGGTCGGGACCAAGACGGATCTACGGCGCGACGAGCAAACGCGACGGATGCTTGGGGCCCAGGGTCAAACCCCAGTCTCGTCCGAACAGGGAGCCGAGGTGGCGAGGGAGATTGGGGCAAAGTATATCGAATGCTCTGCAAAGACTGGAGTGGGTGTCCAAGAGGTCTTCCATCTCGCGCTCCGGGAGAGCATGAGCATGCGGGGAAAATGGGGCAAGATTAGCAGGAAGCCACCGTGTATTGTTGCATGACCATCTACTACATATCACCATAGATGTACCTGACTCTTTTCTCGGGGGCGTAGGTATGGTCCCACAGACTACGGCCGCTAATCCTCCTTGTATACCATTCTTTGTGCTCTCAGCCGGCCGGAAGTCTTGATGAATGCAAATAGGCAGTAGACAGCGGCCGACAGGAGAACGACAGCAGTGCCGAGCTGGACGTCGTTCACAACGCCGGGGTCGCCAACAGGCAGGAGGAGTGATACGGCGCAGTCGGTTGGTTTCTGGAAGACGCGCAGAGCGACATGTTCTGTGTGCAGAAACTTGGCAATATCATCCACCTCCGACGTCGTTCGAGAGCCAGCTGGTAGTGTCCCCGCTAAGCATTGTGGTAAGGGAGAGAGGATGGACGTACTAGATCGGGGGCAAGAGGAGAAGACTCGAGGGCAGTCAACTGACAAACGATGTAGGCCAGAGGTGGAAGGAGTCCCGTAACGGGCGTGGATGGGGAGGCCAAAGCAGGCGGACCCGTTGGGCTGGAAGTGGGCTGTATTTTTGGTGATGTTGTAGAGAATGTGGGTTGGATGTTGGTCGAGGATGAAGACGGGTGCTTCGAGGTCGACGGTGGTCCGAAGGTCGTGGTCCTCGGTCAGCTCGTTTGGATCGACGAAGAGGTGGGGTGGGAGGGAGTAGAGAGCATGGAAAGAGCAGGAAGAGGGGAGAGGGGGGAGAGGGAGACAAGAGAAGAGGGAGGGATGAAAACCAGATGAGGGTCGCAAGTAACTCATCCTCACATGTTCCCCTCCGCCATCCGGAGATGGTCGACGACGGCGACCAAGCCCGCAAGGTTTGGTCAACCCGTCTTTGCTTCCCACCCCCATCTCAGTCCGTCGACCCTCTCCTTTTCCCAGCCCATCCTGACCGCTTCTCCCAGTCAAAAGGGATGAGCTCACCCCAGGAATTTCCGCCCACGAGTACGAGTCCAGGCGACAGAGGCTCGTACAGACACTTCCGGACAGCTCCCTTGTCGTCCTCATGGGTGGCAGGGTCAAATACATGAGCAACCGTATGTCCCCCACTTCTTACCCTCCCCGCGTTCCGTCCTCACCAAGCCGAGGGCAGAGATATTGTGCGTCGCGCTGTTCAGCCCACCAAACCTGGTCATTAACACCGTCAAGTTACAAGTTTCGTCAAGCGTCTGACTTCTGGTATCTAACCGGTTTCGACGAGCCCGATGCAGCGGTCATACTAGGTCCACCCCTTAGCCTCTCTACCACTCATGCTCGCTAATCCTTCGCCCGATCAGAAAAGACCAGCTCCCAAAGAGGGTACAAAATGACACTCTTCTCGTCCGGCTCAAATCCAGAGAAGGAAAAGTGGGACGGTGCAAGGTTGGTAGCTCCCCTCCCCCCCAATCTGCCCACGTCCATAATCCACACCAGGACACCGTTCATGGATGCCAAAGCACACTTTGCTTTCGACGAATCCCTTCCGTTTCACACCCTACCGAGAGCACTACGTTCGCTCCTCCCCTCGTTCGAAAACATCTACGTCGATATTCTCAACCCCTCCTCTCGAAGGTCCTCTCCGAGGTCAATCCTGAAATACTTGTCCCCTTCCTCAGAACCGAGGTCCGAATGCGACACCATAGGAGTCCTCAACAGTCCAAGGCGAAAACCTCTCGCCCCCATGGTGGCCAAACTGCGTTCCATCAAGAGCCCCGCCGAACAGACGGTTATGCGCGCAGCTGCAGGTATCAGTGGCACCGCTTTTGCCAAGGTCAATCCACCTTTCACCCCTCTAACACCCAACCTGATGTCAAATCCGCCGCTACAGACGATGCGATTCACCCAACCTAGCATGTCGGAACATGGCATCGCGTCCCATTTTGAATACCTATGCGCAGTGGCCGGCTCACAAAGACCAGCCTATGTGCCTGTCGTCGCTTCTGGGTGGGTCGAGGCGACGGAAACCTTCTCTGTTCTGCCAGCTAATGTAATCCGCCAAGCCCCAACGCCCTGATCATCCATTACACTTCAAATAACCAGATCGCTCACCAAGGGGAGTTGGTCTTGGTTGACGCTGGTTGCGAGTTCAAGTGAGATCTCGGCCTTCAGGACCAGGCAACATCTGCTGACGCCTTCACCCAGCGGCTACGCCTCAGATATCAGTACGTATGCGTGTTTGTCCACTTTACGCGCGTTTTCACACATCTTTTTCTTCGACGCAGCACGAACGTACCCTGTCTCTGGCACATATTCTCCTGCCCAGCGAGATCTTTACACAGCTGTCCTGAATGCACAAAAGGAACTTATAAAAATGTGCTCCGAGGCTGCAGGTGTTAGCTTGATGGATCTTCACCGAAAGTCGACCGAGCTCCTGACCACAGAATTGAAACAAATAAACGTCGGATTCCATTTGACTCAGAGCGTGGTAGAGAGGGAACTCTACCCCCATTTTGTAGGCCACCACATTGGAATCGGTGTGTGGATTCCATCTGGACGCTCTTCGTTCATACTCACCCTTGATAGACCTCCATGAGTCCAATCACCTGGATCGAAACGAGCAGTAAGACTGCCCCCCTTTGATTCCGCCGCGAGTTCCTTTCTGACTCGGGCAAGGCTTCGCGAGGGTATGGTGATTACGATCGAACCAGGTAAGACTTGCGCCAAAGACCACAGTTCTATGTGAAATTGATCCATTCAGGGATATATGTGCCTTCGTCGCACCATTTCCCCAAGGAATTCCACAACATCGGGATTCGGATTGAGGTTTGTGATGTACCCCATCGAAGGGCATCACCTGTAACGCCATTTTATTTCTGCAGGACGATATACTGATCGGCCCGACTGGACCTACGATTCTGAGTGTAGACGCGCCGAAGGAGGTGAGCACGCGGCAGGACCACAACGAATGCACACACTAAAGAACGAGACAGATCGTAGACATCGAGGGGGCATGTCAGGGTAGTTTAGGACTTGAGCAATTTTAGACACCACTACTTAATGCGATAATAATAGTGTAATTAGCGATTGGTGAGAAGCGTAGCAGTCGTGGGAAGAATAAAGTGGTCCGATTTTTTTGAAGGTGTGGTGAGAGTAAAAGACGGCGAGTTGTTGCCCGAACCCCCGCCCCGCCCCCTCTCCCACTCGGTCATGTCCCTTAACGCGACTTCCGCATCCTCCTCCATCTTCCACAAGTATTCCGCACAGGAGCTCTACGCTGGCACCGACTTTGCCTCTCTCAGCTGGGTCGAGCGGCAATGGGCCAACTGGTACCTCCTGATCGGTGACCCCGTCATCGCCACGGGTCTTGCTAGTTTCCTTCTCCACGAGGTCTGTAGGCGCCTCGTATCCGCCGTTGTTCCTCCTGTTGACGTGTAAACCCCACAGGTTGTCTACTTTGGACGCTGCGTCCCTTGGATCATTGTCGACGCTATCCCTTACTTTCGCCGGTGGAAGCTCCAGCCAGACAAGATCCCCACCGCTAAGGACCAGTGGGAGTGTACAAAGGGTGTGCTCTTTTCCCACTTCACCGTACAGCTTCCCTTGGTATGTCGCAGGCCCCGGCTCGTATTCTTCGCGTTCTGACGCCATGCTTAAGATTTGGTTGTTTCACCCCATTGCCGAGGGTCTCGGAATGAGCACCTGGCAAGTGCCGTTCCCTGCCTGGAAGCACATCGCTCTTCAGGTCGCCTTTTTCTTCGTTTACGAGGACATGTTCCACTTCTTCGGTACGCAAACACCCTTCCCTCCCTAACCAGGGAAGAGAGGCTGACACCCGCACGTTTGGCAGCCCACCAGTTCCTCCACTGGGGTCCCATGTACAAGCACATACACAAAATTCACCACAAATACTCGGCTCCCTTTGGCCTTGCTGCCGAATATGCCCATCCAGCTGAAGTCTTCATCCTTGGCGCCGGAACGATCACTGGTCCCATTCTCTATGTCATCTGCACTGGCAACTTCCACATCTTCACCATGTACATTTGGATCGTCCTTCGTCTCTTCCAGGCTATTGATGCCCATAGCGGATACGATTTCCCTTGGTCGCTCCAACACATCCTCCCATTCTGGGCAGGTGCTGATCACCATGATTTCCACCACATGGCTTTCGTGAACAACTTCTCTACTTCCTTCCGTTGGTGCGACTACATTATGGGTACCGATTACAAGTATCACGACTACGTCAAACGCATCAAGGCTGCAAAACAGGCGGCCAAGAGCCCCGAGGAACTGAAAGCCCTGGAGAAGAGGTTGGTCAGTGAGGCTGAGGCTGAAGGTCTTCGAGCTGAGGCCGAGGTGGAGGCTTACGGAAAACAAAAGAGGCAATAGATGGATATGGGGGATTATACCACAGGATCTAACCTAGACTTTTGATACGCATAGTAATCACCTGCTAATTCGAATAAAATCTCAGCGAGTCCAGTCTCCCACTCGGCTCATTTCTTTTGCAACCTCACTCAATTCCTCCTCTGCCATGCTGAGCAACACGTCGTAATCTTGCGGATGCTGGCGTTGAATGTGCCACGCTAACGTGGACAGCTTCACGTCCTCGTTGAATGAAATCACCGACAGTGCCTCGTCTTTAGAGTGACCATCCCTTGGTCAAGTCAGATGCTTTAGCGGATCTCGAGTGGTTGTGTGGGGGTGAACCTACACGCAGATTCGACATAGCATCTTATTCTCCCTCCGTTCGTAGACGACCGCGAGATGCCTGCCGTCTAGTGGGGGTGGGGCGACCCCTGTCTGGTGCTGCAAGAGAGGCGGGTGAATTGAAAACGCGGTCTGAGGAGCGAAACGACCTGACAACTTCAAGCCCTTCGTCCAAGACAACCCTCAGCTCCGCCTCTGTGGCCTCCAGCTGTCTAACTCTCTCCTGGAGCTGGCGACACGTTTGATCGCTGAGCTCCAGCTGCTCTTGCAAATCCTTGCATCTGGTCTCTGCGGCGAGGAGGGCGTCGTCTTTGGACCTCAAGTGTTCACAGCATGCGGTAGCCTCTGAAACGATGACCTCGGACACCCGTTGTTTCACCTCTCTCTCGACTTCGGTTCTGAATATGTCCACGAGACCGCTCGAGAGCTGCTCGCAGTGTTTAGCAATCAGCGATCGTATCTGTGGATGCTGGTAGGTCCTTTGGGTTCTCCCCGAGGGAAATCGTTCCCCAACCAGTCGGTGGCCATGCGGATGATCTCGATCGAGATTGGGAGCCTCGGAAATCGTCAAGTCGTTCTCGGGGGGCATGAGGGAGCCTATGTAGGGGGCGGATGTGAACAATATGGATCGCCTTGGCTTCGTGCGACGGTACCTACAGTATTACAATGTGTGAGATGGAAGAAAGGGATACAGACGAAAGTGTGGCGCGATGGTCCAACCCGAACGAGCAAACCGGGTATGGAATCACAAAACAAAAATACAGAGGGAGAAAGGGACGACACATTACAAACAGAGTACCGATATTAACTGCTTCAACGTCCTTTCACTCGAATTCATCCAACTCAACTGTCCGCTGTGACTAAAAACCCCTTGCCCGGTGTGGTGCTGAAGCAGTAACACCTTCACCGCGTTCTCAATCCGCACCGTGAACGAGCCAAGAGCAGATAACAGCTCGTCATCCGTGAGCTTCTCGAACGGGGGTAACAAGTGGTTCGGGTTGCCAGCAAACCGAACCAGTCCGCCCTGACCAGCGTCGTCCGGTACCCCGGACACACTCCCCCCCCGGTCGAATAGTGGGTTGAACACCCGTGAAGCGGTCAAACTCTCGAACCGCAAACACAACACCCCCAACGCCCGGACCTGCTCCGCCGTGAATCGAACCTTGGGGTTCAGGGTGAGTGCGCTCATCGCCTCGTATTGCTCCATGTTCCTGCGCCCCTCGAGCTCCTTCGGGAAGACAAGAGACAACAGTTCTGGAACTTCCAGCCCTTTTAGCTCGCGTTTCCCAACCAGTTCTATCACCACACCGATGGCTCTGATCGCCTCCACCACCGCAGGGGGTTGTAGGTAAGAGAACTCGGTTTCCGGGCCTGCTTCGAGGACTTTGGCGTTGATCTCCCGAACCACGTCCGCGCTACACATGGTCTGGCCCCCAGCCGCGCTGCCACTGATTCTTGAGGACCTGTTGACCATTGGACCAAAATAATCCATCCTGTGCGTTACAGGATCTGGTTCGCACACCGGCTGACCACAATGTATACCCATGCGGACGGACAACCCCCTCGCAACCAACCTGCCGCTCTGGTCCCTAATCTCCCTCCCCTCATCACTCTCCAGGATTTCAGCCGGCCAATCCGCGTTGAGGAGGTCCATCTGTACCGATAAACACCACAAGAGGGCGGAAAGGACGGTGTGGAAGGAGCACATGAAAGCGTCTCCCTCGGTCTTCACTTCGTACCCACCACAAATCCGCAGCTGCCGGCGAAGGATGTCGCCATGTAGGCTCATCGCGGCTGGCATTCCTGCGTTCGTCTCCCATAACCTGGTCGAATTCCGTATGTCGGTGAAGACCAACGCGATGTGCCCCCTGGGAGCGTCAACCTCGTCGTCCAATCGACGTATCGCACGGCTGGAGATATCGTCCTTTTTCTTCCGCCTTGTCACCTCCCGCGGCCCAGGATTGAAGATGTCAGAAACTTTGATGACCATGATCATCGTGCTGCCGTCTGCTCCATAGCTGATCGCAAAGTCGCGCAGTTTCTGAGCGGCGATCATCGGGTCAGCCCGCTCTTGTCTAGCGATATCGACCGCCGTTTGCGGGGAGACAAAATCCCAGAGCCCCCTGTTCCCGACGATAATGAACTCATCAAGCTCGGATATGGGCCAGGTGTAGGTATCCGGACAGGCGTTGACGACAGGCAGTAGGTGGAAGAAGCCAAACGATCGAGAGACGTCGATTTCGTCGTTGACCAACCCTTTCGGCGATACCCAGCCCTCAGCCGAGCGAATCCTACCGATCTCCTCGAACGGATCATGCTTTCGAGACAACGTAACCGCCTGTCCGTGTCGGGAAATAACCGCGAGAGCGTTACCGGAATTGGCGACATAGAGGGTCTTGTCGGAAATGTAGACGACGATCCCTGAGGCGCCACTGCGGCCGTTCGACTTCTCGGGGTAGTAGGCGGTGGAAACGCTAATTTGTGAAGTTTTGCGCTGGTTGTATGCGGTCGAATGTAGGTAGTCGTACCCCATTTTATTGAGTCGTAGGAATGTTCGGCGGAGAGCGTCCGGGACCGTATCATCTTTGCCGAGGTCTTCCAGTTGTTTGGAGAAGATGAGCAGGAAGTTGTCACGGATGTACTTCGAGAATCGGTTATTACTCGA
>Ga0307516_10001501_pt1 | contig 32090 bp, 24 predicted proteins | sample 19_EM_MG_FD_203310 | JGI IMG/M metagenome (GOLD analysis project Ga0307516, IMG submission 203310) | Populus trichocarpa ectomycorrhiza microbial communities from riparian zone in the Pacific Northwest, United States - 19_EM | ecosystem: Host-associated > Plants > Roots > Unclassified | place...
GCCGCGCTCTGGTAGCTGCCAAGCTGTGGCAACCCCAGCAAATCGCACCACAAGTGGCGAAGCTTGGCTCGGTCCAAGCCGCCAATGGCGACCTGCTGCAGGCCCAGGATGCGAAACGGACGCGCGACGTCCGACATGTGAACCTACGGCACCCGCACTTGCACGCCGCCGGTAATTTCGAGCTCGGTGTGGATGTAGCGCAAGATGCCGGTCGTCATGCCGGCGTTGGCGTAGATGCCGAAGGCGCGCGCAAAATCGTATTGCGGGCCGACGCCGAGGTGGAACAGGAAATCAGTCTTGTAGTCGGGCTTGGTGCCGTCCATGAAGCCCCAGGCCGTGCTGCCCGCGCCGCCTTCGAGCTCCGTGCCGACGGCTGGTTCGACGAAGATTTTGAATTTCGAGTCGCTCATCGTGTAGATGCGCGCGCCAACACCGATGGCCGTGAGGGCCTTCGTGTTGGTCGAACCCTCACCCGCGAGCCCGAAGCGCGCCCAAAAATAGGGCTCAATGAAATCGAACACGCCGAAGCTCAGGCCGAGATCGGCGGCAAACGGGGCGCCGTTGCCGCAGAACTTCTGCTGGTCTTTGTCGGATTTCGTGGGATCGGGCGCGCGACAGAACGGGGACTTGTCGTAACGAAAAATCACGCGGTAGCCGCCCGTGATGCCCGCACGCAGCCCGAACTGACGGGCGTGGCCGAACTGCTCGTCAGCGGGCTCGTGACCGCCGCTCTCGGCGGCCGCAGTTGGCTCGGCAGCCAAAGCGAGCGCGCTCAGCGCCGTGGTCAAGCTCAAGCACGCAGCAGCAAGTCCCGTTTTCACGAGACGGGACGATAGTCCAAATCGTCAGCGCTTCGCCAGCGGCGCCGCGCTTCGGGCGGTGCCACTGCGCGTCCAATCCCGTTCGACGCCTACCGGCAGCAAGCTCAAATCGATGCTTTGGCCGCCGACCTGCGCGGAAATCGTCGCTTTTCCGTCCCAGCTCTCGGGCTCCGGCAGCGCAAGCGAGCTCTGGCCCTTCAGCTTCTTCATTGTCTCGGCCTCGGCGCGAAGCGCCAAGATGCCTAGGCCCGACAGCAGTGGCACCAGCGCCGTCGGAATGAACGGCGCGATCACGACGCGCACGTTCTCGGAAAGCTCGGCGGCGCGTCGCGCGACCCAGCGCACGTCGTCGAGCGACTCGAGCACGAGCGCGCTCGGCTGAGTGGGTACGCCGCGCACGCCCGAGACCGCCAGCGTCGTCGGGCCGGCGAAACCGTGGGCGCGCAGCGCTTCCGCCGCTGGCAGCTTCGCGCCGTCGGCCTCTTTGCCTTTGCCCTTCGCCTTGCGCACGATCAGCACGTCGTCGGTCGGCAGCGTGCGGGGCACGGTGACCCGGACCGGGCGCTTGAACGAGCGCGGATCGCCGATGGCGCCGGTCGCGACGGCAAAGGCGATGGTCTCGGCCGAAGCCACGACCGCGCGTTCGAGGTGCGGAGCCGTCGGCTCGGCGTCGAACGCCCGCATCGAGATGCCGGTGGGTGGCGGCGGGTAAAGCTCGCCGGTAAGTAGCCGCGAGTCGGGCTCGACCAAGCGCGCGCCGGTGGCGATCAAATCGACCAGCGCCCCGGATTGCGCCAGCACCTCGAGCGCCTGGCGCGAAGGCGGCGCAACCAACAGATCGAGCTTGGGCGGGACGCGCTTACTCTTGAGCAGCGCCGCCGCGGCGAGCAGGTCGCGCAGTGACGCGCCCGAGTCGCCGCCCAAGATGACCTGACTGACCGGCTTGCCTGCGAGCTCGCGCACCGGCTTGACCACGCCGTCTTCGTCCAAGATGAGCGGATCGACTGCGGAAAGGTCGACCGTGATCACGTCGTCGCAAGGCGCGCCGGGATCGGGCAGTAGGCTGCGATGCGCCTTCGAACGGCGTTGATCGCGCAGGTAAACTTCCGTCTTCTCGTCGCTGACGAACACGGAGGCGGCGGCACCCAGCTGGGGCGCCAGGGCCGCCAAAATGGCGCGTTCCGACACCGACAGCAGACGCGCGCTGGGACCCGCGAATTCGATCACGACCGGCGCGCCGTGCTCGAGATCGATACGGCGAATGGCGTCGCCCAAACCGCGGCGAATCAGCTCGAGCCCCACGTCGCGAACGCACACGAAGGGCCGCACGCGACCGGAGAGGAGAACCTGGACGCTGCGCGGCGGGCGCAGCAGGGCGGCACCGGTCACCAGCGCCTCGGCCAACTGTGCTGGCGCCGCGACCAGCGTCAGCATGCCCGCACCGCCCAAAGCCGCCAGCCTCGGCTCGTCGGTCAACGCGAGCCGCGCGGGGCTGCCGAAGCGTTCGAGGTGGACCTGCGCCGGAAAGCCGATACCTGGCCGCGCCACCAGCATGCCGAGCGCCAGCGCGTCGCGATAGGCGCGCGCCCCGATGCCCGGCCTGGGATCGCTGACCTGCGTCACGCAGCGCGTGTCATAAGCGATGCCGACTTCCGGAATGCACTTCTTGCCGCTGAGCAGCGCGACCTCGGCGAGCACGCGATCGGGATCGCGAGCCAGGATCACCTGGTCGACCTTTACCCTCGGCAGGTCGGCAGAAAGTTGAGGATCATCCGCGCGACCAGCGAGGATTTTCTGGGTCATTGTGCGGGGCGGATCCCCCGCTCGCGCGCGCATCGGAGACTCGGCTACCTTCTCGCTCGTTCGGGACCAAGTCGCGGTCCCTACCTATGTAGGCAGAGCGGACGGGCAAGGTAGCCGTTCGGTATCGGCAGGGTCAAGGTCGCATATCCCGGCCCCCTGCCCTTCCGGCCTTCGCTCAGCCGTGAGCGGGCCGCAAGGGGGCCGCTCGTGGCCTCGCTCATCGTCCTGGTTGATTTTTTGGGGCCCCAACCCCAAAAACCCCACCGGTTGGGCCTCGTCGATCAGGCTGATTGGGCCGTCGGGCCTGTTTCCCGGGGCGTCCGTTCCTCGCGAAAATTCACGACAATCCGCAAAACCGGCTAGGCTAGGCGGCGATGTTCAAAGAGGCCCTGGAGCGCGCAGTGACCGGAACTGACGGCAGCATCGCCGGGCTGCTGATGGACTTCGAGGGCATCCCTCTCGAAAGCTACACGCGCGAGGGCGCGACGCTCGACATCGAGGTGGTGGGCGCCGAGGTCAGCGTGGTGGTGAAAGCCATTCAGCGCGCGACCGAGATGCTCGATGCCGGCGCCACGAACGAAGTTTCGTTCCGCAGCGAAAAGATGGTGACGTTGATCCGCGTGATCAACGAGGGCTACTTCGTCGCCATGACCATGTCGCCCGACGGCAACTTGGGCAAAGGTCGCTACCTTTTGCGCGTGATGGCTCCGACCCTGGCGCAGGAGCTCGAAGCGTGAGCTCTCGCGGCGCTCCGCGTCGGAGCGCGCCGGGTTCGAACAAAGCGCGCAAGATTTTGGTCCTGAACGGACCGAATTTGGATCGCCTCGGCACGCGCGAGCCGCACATCTACGGCCACACCACCTTACCGCAAATTGGTGCTGAATTGGCCGAGGTCGCCAAAACGCACGGCGCCGTCGTCGATTGCCGCCAAAGCAATCATGAAGGCGATTTGGTCGGCTGGATCGGCAAAGCCGGCGACGACGGCTTCGCCGGCATTTTGCTCAACGCGGGCAGCTACACGCACACGTCGTACGCGCTCCACGATGCCATCAAGGGCTCGCCCTTGCCGGTGATCGAAGTGCATATTTCCAACCCCGAGGCGCGCGAAGCCTTCCGCCACGTCTCGGTCATCGCCGCGGCTTGCGTCGCCAAAGTCGCAGGCTTCGGCCCCGACTCGTACCGCACGGCGCTCGAAGCGCTGCTGCGCCGTCTAGCAGGTAAAACCAGCCCGCGTGCCGCACCACCGCGGTAATGCTGCGAAAAAACGCCGGAGCTGGGGCTGGGAAGCCATCGACCAACGCGACGCGGCGACGCCGCGCAAAGAGTTTCGCGCCGAGTTTTGCGCACTTTTGCGCGGTGAAGAACGCGTTGCGGAACCGTTGGCACAGCCGGTGGCCTGAGCTAACGTGCGCCGCCCTCGCCGGCCGAGCGCCGCGCCGAGCGCCAAAGACCCCATGCAAATCTCGCTAGAGCAATTGAAGAGCCTGCTCGAGACTCTCGAAAAGGGAGACGTCTCCGAGTTCGAGTACGAAGACGAACAGCTGAAGCTACGCCTTTCGCTCGGGAAAAAGGCCGTCCCCATCGTGCACGCCGCACCGCAGATCGTGGCGGCGCCGTCGCCCGCTGCTGCCGCCGCTACGGCTGCTGCCGCTGCCAAGGCCGCCGACGACGCCGATCCGACGCTGATCTTCATCACCTCGCCCTTCGTGGGCACTTTCTATCGCGCGCCCTCGCCGGACGTCGCGAACTTCTGCGAGGTCGGCAGCCAGGTGAAGCAAGGGCAAACGCTCTGCATCATCGAGGCCATGAAGCTGATGAACGAGATCGAGAGCGAGGCCTCCGGCACTATCGTCGACGTTTTGGTCGAGAACGGTAAGAGCGTCGAGTTCGGCCAGAAGCTCTTCAAGCTGAAGAAGGGCTGATGTTCAAAAAGGTCCTCATCGCCAACCGCGGCGAAATCGCGGTGCGGGTCATCCGCGCCTGCAAAGAGCTAGGCATCCAAACCGTCGCCGTGCACTCCGAGGCCGACGCTGGCGCGCTGCACGTGCGCTTCGCCGATCAGGCCGTGTGCATCGGCCCCGCCCAGGCCTCCAAGAGCTACCTGGCCATCCCCAACATCATCAGCGCCGCCGAGATCACGGCGGCGGATGCGATTCATCCCGGCTACGGCTTTTTGTCGGAAAACGCGGAGTTTGCGCGCGTCGTCGAAGCTTGCGGCATCAGCTTCATCGGGCCCAGCGCCGATGCCATGCGCCTGTGGGGCGATAAAATCCGTGCACGCGAGGCCGCCCAGCGCTTCGGTCTGCCCCTGCTTCCGGGCAGCTTGGCGCTGCGCGACGTTGAGCACGCCGAAGTCGAAGCCGAACGCGTCGGCTTTCCGGTGATGCTCAAAGCACGCGGCGGCGGTGGCGGCCGCGGCATGCGCATCGTGCGCGGCGTCGATCAAATCCGGCGCGCGTTCGAGTCGGCGACGGCCGAAGCCATGACGGCCTTCGGCAACCCCGAAATGTACCTGGAGCGCTTCGTCGAACGTCCGCGGCACATCGAGTTTCAAGCGCTGGCCGACAAGCACGGCCAGGTCTGGACGCTGGGCGAGCGTGAATGCTCGCTGCAGCGCAAGAACCAGAAGCTGGTCGAAGAGTCACCGAGCCCGGCCATGACCGATGAGCTGCGCGCCAAGATGGGCGAGGTCATTCGCCGCGCCATTTTGGAGACCGGCTACACCACGCTCGGGACGCTGGAGTTCTTGATGGACGACGGCGAGCTCTATTTCATGGAGATGAACACGCGCGTGCAGGTCGAGCATCCGGTAACGGAGATGACGACCGGCATCGATCTCGTGGTGCAGCAGATCAAGGCCGCCGCCGGCGAGAAGCTCGAAATCCCCGATACGCGGCCGTGGAAGTTCCGTGGTCACGCCATCGAATGCCGCATCATGGCCGAAGATCCGCAGACCTTTGCCCCCTGGCCCGGCAAAATCACCGAATACCATCCGCCCGGCGGCGCCGGCGTGCGGGTCGATTCGGGCGTGTTCGGCGGCTTCACGGTGCCGCCCAACTACGACTCCTTGCTCGGCAAGGTGATCGTGCACGCGCCCACGCGCGAGCAGGCCCTGAAGCGCATGCAGCGGGCGCTCGACGAGTTCATCATCGGCGGCATTCGTACCAACATTTCGCTGCACAAAGAGCTGCTCGCGCTGCCCGACGTCGTCAACGCCACAATGACGACCCGCACGGTCGAAAACTTCATGGCCACGCGCGTGAAGACCTAGAGCTACGCGCGGCTGCTGGAGCCGAACAGCGCCGCGGCCAGCTCGCGCGCCGCGGCCGTAGGCAAGAGCTCGCCGGAGCGAACTTTTGCCTCGAGCTCTGGCAAGAGCGTAAATGCGCGCTCGTCGGCGGCGACTCGCGCCAAAAGCTCGCGCGACAGCGCCGAGGAAAAAGCCTGCTTCAGTTGCTGCTCACGGCGACGCCCGAGCTCGCCCGTGTCGCGAAGTGACTTCGCGCGAGCGGCGAGCAGGTTCAAGAGCTCGGGGATGCCGCGCCCGCTGTGCGCGCTCACCGCGGCGACGTGCGGCGGGCTCCGCGGCCTGAGCAGCGCCAGCGCCCCGGACAGCTGCGTCGCGAACGCGAGCGCTTCAGCTTCGCCCGCGCCATCGGCTTTGTTGACGAGCGCGATATCGGCCACCTCGAATAGCCCGCGCTTCAAGCCCTGTACTTCATCGCCCGCTCCGGCCAGGGCCACGACGATCAATGTGTCACACACCTCTCGCACCGCTTGCTCGGCCTGTCCGACACCAACGGTTTCCACCAGCACCAGCTCGAAACCGGCGGCCTCGCACAGCAAGACGGCTTCGCGCGTGCCAGGCGCCGTGCCACCCAGCGTGCCGGAGTTCGAGCTGCCGCGCAGAAAAACGCGCTCGGAAGCCGCCAGGCGCTGCATGCGCACGGCATCGCCGAGCAGGCTACCCCCGCTTTGCGCGCTCGCCGGATCGATGGCCAGCACCGCCACGCGCTGCCCCGCCAGGAGCGCCTGCGCGCCGAGCGCATCGACCAGCGAGCTTTTGCCGGCGCCGGGCGGGCCGGTGAGCGCGACGCGATGCGCGCCGCCCGTAAATGGCAAAAGCTCGCTGAGCAGCGCTTCAGCCTGGCCGCGATGATCGGCGCGCGTGCTCTCGACCAAGCTGATGGCTTGCGCGAGGGCGCGGCGCTCGCCGGCCCGCAAACGCGCGGCGCGCTCAGCCGCCGCCACCGGCGCGTCCATCAAGCGGGGCTGTCCGTTCGAGCAGAGAAAGCAGCTCTGCCGCGATGTCCGGCAGCGCGCTACCAGGGCCGAACACGGCTTTGACGCCGAGCCCGAGCAAGCGCTCACGATCCTCGGCCGGCACGATGCCGCCTAGCACGACGCCAATTTCGCTCGCGCCGAGCGCCGAGAGCTCTTGCAATAGCGCCGGCAGCAGCTCGTCGTGGGCGCCGGCCTGCGACGAGATACCGAGCAGGTGCACGTCGCCGTCGACCGCGCGCCGCGCCACCTCGGCCGGCGTCTGAAATAGCGGGCCCAAATCCACGTCGAAGCCCAGATCTGCCAAACCGGAGGCGATAATTTTGGCGCCGCGATCGTGGCCGTCTTGGCCCAGCTTGGCAACCAGCATACGCGGCTGGCGGCCGAAGCGCTTGGCCAGGGCCGCCGTGCGCGCGCGCAGCTTTTGCCAGACCTCGTCGCTTTCGAACTGCTGCTGGTACACGCCCGTCACAGCATGGCTCAACGCGGCGTGGCGGCCAAACACCGTGACCAAAGCCTCGCAGGCTTCGCCCAAGGTGGCGCGCGCGCGCATGGCATCGATCGTCGGCGGCAGCAGATTGGTCCCGCGTCGCGCGGCCTCGGTAAGCTCTGCCAGGCAGTGCGCGACCCGCGCGGCATCGCGAGTCCGCTTCAGCTGCTCGAGACGCTCGGCCTGCGTCCGCCGCACGCGCGCCGAGTCGACGCGGCGCAGCGGAAAGCTGGCTTGCTGCGCAGCCTGGAAGCGATTCACGCCCACGATCACGTCTTGACCGCGGTCGACGCGGGCCTGGCGCTCGGCCGCGCAAGTCTCGATCAAGCGCTGTGCCAGACCCGATTCGATGGCCCGTACCATGCCGCCGGCCGCCTCGATCTGCAGCAGTACGGCGCGCGCACGCTCGACCAAGTCCTGCGTCAAGCGCTCGATGAAATAGGAACCAGCCAACGGATCGACCACGCCGGGCACGCCGGTTTCATGCTGCAAAATCAGCTGCGTGGCGCGCGCCACGCGCGCCGAGGCGTCGCTCGGCAAGGCCAACGCCTCGTCGTAGGCGTTGGTGTGCAGGCTCTGCGTGCCGCCCAGCACCGCCGACAGCGCCTCGAACGCCGTGCGCACGACGTTGTTCAGCGGCTCTTGCGCCGACAAGCTGATGCCAGACGTTTGGCAATGGGTGCGCAGCTCGAGCGAGCGCGGGTCTTGCGGCGCGTAGCGCTCGCGTAGCAGGCTCGCCCAGAGCAGGCGCGCGGCGCGCAGCTTGGCGATTTCGGTAAAGAAGTCCATGCCGATGCCGAAGAAGAACGAGAGCCGCGGCGCAAATTGATCGATGCCGAGACCGCGCTCGGTCACCGCGCGCACGTACTCGAGCGCGTCAGCCAGCGTGAGCCCCAGCTCGAGCTCTGCCGTCGCGCCGGCTTCGTGCATGTGGTAGCCGGAGATCGAGATCGGGTTGAATTTCGGCAGCTCGCGGGCGGCGTATTCGATGACGTCCGCGCAGATGCGGAGCGAGCTCTCCGGCGGGTAAATATAGGTATTTCGAACTAGAAATTCCTTGAGAATGTCGTTCTGCATCGTGCCGCTGAGCGCGCGCAAACTGACGCCCTGCTCTTCGGCCGCGACCAGGTAACAGGCGAGCACCGGCAGCACCGCGCCGTTCATGGTCATCGACACGCTGACGTCGCCGAGCGGAATGCCATCGAACAGCAGCTTCATGTCTTCGACGCTGTCGATGGCCACGCCAGCCTTGCCCACGTCTCCCTGCGCGCGCGCGTCCGTGCTGTCGTAGCCGCGATGCGTCGGCAGATCGAAGGCGACGCTCAAGCCCTTCTGCCCACCCGCCAAGCACTCCTTGTAGAAAGCGTTCGACTCCTCGGCCGTCGAGAAGCCGGCATACTGCCGAATCGTCCACGGGCGGCCGCCGTACATGCTGGCGCGCAGCCCGCGCACGTAGGGAAATTGGCCAGGCAGCGCCGAGAGGTGTTCGAGCCCCTGCAAGTCTTCGGCGTCGTAAGTCAGACGACGCGTGACGCCGGCAGGCGTCCGACTGGCGAGCTCCTCGGGTGTCTTGCCCGTCTCGGCCAAGACTTGCTGCCGGAAGCGCGCTCGAAAGTCCGAGGTCATGGGCCCTTCAACTGCCGCGCTTGCGCTCGCGCAAAATGCGCGCGAGCGCGCGGCCCGCGACCAGCGCGATTTCATCGGCGCGGCGCGTGAGATCGAGCGAGCGCTCGAAGCCCGCGATCAGCCAAATCAGGCTCGGACGATCGGAGACGCTGACCGTTGTGACATACACTTCGTGCACCGCATCGGGTGGCAGCGCGTCGCGGAGCTCACGATGATTGGGTGTGTTGGGGATGGGGCCCAAGTAGAACCCCGACTTGACCGCGGTCTCGAGCACGCTGGGCTGGTGAGACAGTAGCGAGATTTGCTTGGCGCTTCGGCGCGCCTCGACGCCGGGCGACGCGACCCGACCGTCGAAGCTCGCGTTCTTGACCGCAAAGACCACCGAAGCCGCCGGCGCCAGGCAGTCACGCAGCAGCTCGAGCACGGCTTCGGGCGAGCTGGCCTGCTCGAGCAGCTCCCGCGTCGAGACGGGGGTCTCTTCGCGGACGGCAGCGGGCTCGGGCAGCTTGGCCGCCGCCGCGCGGCGTTCGAGCTCCGCGCCGCGCACGAGATCAGTCGGTGGCGGCTTGGAACGCCAGCTGAGCGCCACGCCCTCGGCTTCGGGCACGGCGCTCGAAGGCGGAACGGAACGCGAGGGGGGAACAGCGCTCGGTGCGCGCTGCGGCAGCATCGACCGGCGCACGAGAGGGATGGGGGCGTCGCTGCTGCCCAGCCCGCGGTCCGTCACTTTGCCGGGTTTGCCGGGCGGCAAAATTGAAACTTTACTTCCCTGTTGCAAGCGATCGAGCGCCGCCTTGACGGCCTCGTGGCTGGCCTGCAGCACGCGCACGGGCTGGTCCAGGTGATAGGTGAATTCTTGGGCAATGTGTGGGTCGAGGGGCTCGACCGCAGCGACGTCGACCCGGCCGGTCCGCGGATCTACGTGCACCGGCACGGCCAGCAGCCGGCGACACATGCCCACGGGCAGCCGGCCGTACAGCTCCGGCGAGGCGCGCACCGTGAGCACGGAGGGCAGCTCGGAGCGCGAAAGCTCCTGCTCGACCCGAGCCAGCAGCCGGGGATCGCGCTCGGCTAACGCTTCGGGCAGGGGCAAACCCCGCTCGACCACCAGCAAGAGCGCCGCTTCGATATCTGCAAGCGGGACTCCACTCTCGATCAGCCGGCGCGCAAGCTCGACCGTCACAAGCTCAAGCTAGCATCCCCGCACGGCAAATAGATCGTTTTGGGGCTGGTCCCGAGAAACTGAGGGCCGGGCTTCGATGGCTCGGCATGGGCGGAGGTCACCTCCAACGCGGGAAGGGTGCGCAAAGAGCGGCGTTGAGCATCGCCCTGCGTCCCTTGCGATTTGAATCCCCACCGTCGCCGCCCTCGCCGGTTTTTTCTCGTGGGGGGTGCCTACCCTCGCCGATCGTGATCTTTTCTTCCAAGACCCGCGTGTCTTGTCGGGCTGGGGCCCCTGCCCCAACTAGTCCGAAAATTGGAAGACCACTTCGGTGGTTCTTACCAGGCCCAGCTCGTCGCGCGCTGCGCGCTCTACGGCTGCTGGGTCGGTTTTGATGCGCGCCACCTCGGCGCGAAGCGCGCCGATCTGACTACCAAGGCGGGAAATCTCCTCGTTGGCCCGGCGCCGCTCTTCTTCCAGATTCCGCAGCCGGGGCAAACCGGTCGGCGACAGCATCAGGAAGGGTACCGAGACCGTTGCCACAGCCAAAACCGCAAGCGGTAGGACGCGCTGAGCAAACAAGGAGACCATGTGGGTGGCAGATTCCTAACGGCGATGGAGAGCAGCGGGCGAAGGCCGAAACGGCACAGGAGCGGGGCTGGGCCCCCGCGACACCAGGAAGGTGAGTGAGGCTCGCATACAGCGAGCCGAACGGTAAAGTTTCCGTTGGATTGAGCGAATTTGAGGCGCCGGGGATAACAACCCGAGCTATGTTTCCGCCGTCAATTTCGAGGCGTCCCGCCCTTTGCCGTGCGGGCGCAAGGACCGAGAAATTCTGATGATCGAAGCGGATCTCCTTCGGGCGGAGCTCGAGCGTTTGTATGAGCTCGACGAGCTCGTCGCGCTAAGCCGTGACATTCTTGGCTTCGACCCCGAGCGGGTCGGCGGTACCGCCGCCAAAGCCAGCTTTGCCGGCGCGTTGACCTCGCACTGCGTCGAGCACGACGCCGTCGAGGCGCTCTGCGACGTCTTGTTGGCGACGCGCGTCAACGTGAACGCCCAAGTGGCGGACATTCGGCTGACCGGGGTTCACACCGACGAAGAGCTGAAGCCGGGCAGTGAATTTGGCGGCTACACGGTGCTGCGCAAGCTCGGCGAAGGGCGACTCGCCATCTCGTACGTCGTCACGCGCGGCAACGCCGAATACCGGCTCAAGCTCCTGCGCCGTGAAGCCACGCGCGACGCGCGCGGTTTGCATCGCTTCCTCACGGTCACGCGCCTGGCCGGCAAGATCGTGCATGCTGGGCTGCCGACTGGCCTGCTCGCCGTGCAAGCCGACGGACGCACCGGCATCGTGCATGACTACCTAGACGCCCAACCGCTCGCGCAGCGGCTGGCTCGCACCGGCCCCATTCACTTCAACGAAGCTCGCCCCCTGGCCAAAGGCATCCTCGAAGCGCTCGGGGCGCTGCACGAGCAGCGCGTCGCGCACGGCGACTTGCGCCTCGAAAACCTGCTCTTGGCACGCGCCAGCGATGGCTCGCAGCAAGTTGTCCTGGTCGACGCCGGCTCCGACCGCTTGCGCGCGCGCGCGCGCACGGGCAACGGGCGCACGGAGCTGTTCAGCACCGTCGGCTCGCCGAGCGCCGTGTCGCCCGAACAAATCCGTGGCTCGGTCGCCGACCCGGCGAGCGACATCTACTCGTTCGGTGCCGTGCTCTATCAAGTTCTGACGGGCAAGCCGGTGTTCGGCGACAAGCCCGCGCTCGAGACCGCCTTCGGTCATTTGATGCAAGATCCTCTGCCGCCGAGCAGCGTCGCTCCGCGCGGCTGGATCCCGCGCGAGGTCGACGAGCTTTTGCTGTCGCTACTCGACAAGAACGTGAGCCGGCGACCGAAAGACGCCCGTGCCGTGCTCGAGCTGCTCGAGGGTCAAGGCCGCGCGGCGCAGCAAAAGCGGGCGCAGCTGTCGTCAGAAGAGATCGATCGCCGCGTCGATACGCTGCTGGCCGACCCCACGAAAGACGAGGCCGCGCTCGAGCTCGAGGCCGCCGCCAGCAGCGAAGGCGCCGCCGAAAGAGTCGCCGAAGCCTTCCGCATGGCTGCCGATTCGGTGTCCGGAGCCGGGGACGAGTCCGTCGACACCAGAAAGAGCCTGCTGTTTCGCGCGGCGCGCAGCTACCGCGAAGCCGCGGACAAGCCTGAGCTAGCCGAGTCGCTCTACGTCGAGATTCTCGCCATCGATCCGGACGATCAGGTCGCCGAGCGCGCTCTTGAAGAGGTGCGGCGCAAGCTCGGCAAGTTCGAAGAGCTGATCGAGATGCTGCTGACCAAGAGCGAGAAGGCGGACAGCAGGGCCGAACGGGCGCGCGCCTTCGCCGAAATTGGCAAGGTGTACGCGCACGAGCAGTCCGACAAAGAGCAGGCCCTGGTGGCGTTCGCGCAGTCTTTCTGCGAAGACCCGCAGCAGCCGGCCGTGCTGAGCGAGCTCGAACGGCTCTGCGGCACGAGCCAAGACAGCTGGGGCGAGGTGCTCTCGAGCTGCCAGAGCACGCTCGCCGAAGCGGATTTGCCTGCCGAGATCAAGAGCGCCATCTCGCTCGTGCTCGGCCGTTGGTACATCGAAAAACTGCAGCGCCCCGATCTCGCGCTGCCCTGCTTTCAAGCCGTGGCCCAGAGCGAGCCGAGTAGCGACGCCGCGCTCGACGGCATGACCCAGATCTACCGCAAGGCCCAGCAGTGGCAGGAGCTCGGCATGGTGCTCACGCGCCGCGCCGACGCGGCCAAAACGCCCGCGCAAGCTCGCGATCTGCGCGCCGAAGCCGCCGAAATTCTCGAGCAATACCTGAACGACACGTCGAGCGCGCGTGGCCTCTACGAGCAAATCTTGGCGGACGATCCGGGGCACGCCAAAGCCAGTGACGCCATCGGCCGCATCTACGAGCGCACGGGCGACTACATGAACCTGGTCAAGCACCTGGTTCGCCGCGCCGACGCTCAGCGCGGCGAAGAAAAGCTGCGCTCGCTGTCGCGCATTGCAGAGCTCTACGAGACGCATTTGAGCGACGACACCGAGGCCGTGCGTCGCTACAAAGACGTGCTCGCGCTCGACACGCACCACCCCGAAGCCTTACGCGGCTTGGATCGCGTGTATTCCAAGCTCGGCCGCTTCCAAGATCTACTCGACAACCTGCGGCTCCAGATCGAAGCTGCCGCCACGCCGCGCCAAAAAGTCACGCTGTGGGAGCGCGTGGCCGCGCTGCACGAAGAAGAGTTCATCGATCTGCGGCAGGCCGCCGACGCCTTCGAGAACGTCGTCAAGCTCGACCCACACAACGAGAACGCCCTCACGGCGCTGGTGCGCCTGTACCGCGCGCTCGAACGCTGGGAAGAGGTGGCGGATATTTACGAGCGGCACATCAAGCTGATCAGCGAGACGCCGCGACGGCTGGCGCTGCTTTTGGCGCGCGCCAAGGTGCTGAGCGAGCACATCGGCTCGCCCGACCGGGCCATCGCCGCCTACGAGCAAGCGCTCGAAATCGATCCGCACCACGCGGGCGCCCTCGAAACCGTGGCCAAGCTGCGCGAGTCGAGCGGCGACTCCGGAGCGGCGGTCGCTGCCATCGAAGCCCTGGCCGCCAAAGCCACGACGCCGGAAGCGAAGTCCGAGCAATGGGTGCGCGCGGCCAAGCTGCTGGAGTCGCGCGGTGACAAAGACGGCGCGATCGCTCGCTTCCAGAAGGCGCTCGACGCCAACCCGAGGGACGCCGTCGCGTCGGCGGCGCTGCGCGGCGCGTTTGCGGCACGCGGCGACAACAACGCCGCCGTACAGCTGATCGAGCGCGAGCTGCAACAAACCGACGGCGAGCTGGCCAAGGCGAAGCTGGCCGGGCAACTGGCGCGCCTGCTGCGTGACGGCGTGCGTGACGACAAGCGCGCCGAAGAAGCGGCGCGGCGCGCGCTGGCCTTCGATCCCACCAACCTCGACGCGCTGGTCGTGCTCGGCGACATTTCCTTCGAAGCCAAGCGCGCGCTGGAGGCCGCCAAGCATTACGAAGGCGTGGTCGGTCGAGCCGACACGCTCGAACCGGCCGAAGCCATTCGCGTGCTGGTGCACTACGTGGACGCCTTGTCGCAAACCGGCTCCACCGAAAAGGCCCTGGCGCCGATGGACACGCTGCTGCGCATCGCGCCCGACGACAAAGAAGCGCTCGAGCGCGTGGCCCTGGTCACGTTCGAGAACGGCTCGCCGAAACGCGCGGCCGAGCTGTTCCGTGACCTACTGTCACGCTTCAGCGGACGTATGAGCGAGACCGAGCGCGGCCAGGCTCTGTACCGCCTGGGCGAGTCGCTACGCCAAGTCGGCAACCTCGACGACGCCAAGAAGCCGCTCGAGGACGCGACCGACCTGGACCCGGGCAACGCTGCTCCGCTGATAGCGCTCGCGAAAGTCTACGAGGCCGAAGCCAAGTGGGCCGAGGTGATCAAGGTCAAGACTCGCCACCTGGACGTGGCCACCGGCGACCAGCGCGTCGAGCTGCTGCTGGAGATTGGCGACATTTCCGGCGAGAAGCTGAACGACCGCGCCGCCGCCGCCAAGAGCTTCGTGGCCGCGCTCGAAGATCGCCCGGACGACCGCAAGCTGCTCACCAAGTTGATGCAGCTCTACAGCGAAGAGAAAGACTGGAACAAGCTGGTCGAGGTCGTGCTGCGCCTGGCCGAGTTCGTCGACGACCCGAAGCAGAAGGTCAAGTACCTGCACACGGCCGCTATCGTCACGGCGCGCCAAGCCGGTGACCTGGACCGCGCGCTCGAGCTGTACGAGCAGCTGCTCAAGCTCGAGCCGCGCTTCGACAAAGCGCTGACCGAGGCCGCCGAGCTCGAGCGCGAGCGCAGCAACTGGGAAGGCGTAGAGCGCATGCTCAAGCGACGCCTGGAGGCCGCCACGGCCGGCGACGACAAAGCGGCCATGCTCGAAAGCTTCCAGCAACTGGGCGAGCTCTACGAAAAGAATCTGGGCCTGATGGATCAAGCCATTGACGCCTACGAAGCCGCACAAACGCTCGAGCCAGAAAACAAAGACCGCTCCGAGCACCTGGGCGGCCTGTACGCGACCGACCCCGAGAAATACCTGGATAAGGCTATCGCCAGCCAGGCGCTGCTCCTCAGGCAAAATCCCTTTCGTCCGGAGTCGTACAAGGCGCTACGTCGCCTGTACACCGAGACCAAGCAGGCCGACGCCTCTTGGTGCTTGTGCCAGACGCTCAGCGTGCTGAACCTGGCCGAGCCCGACGAAGAGCGCTTTTACAAGCGCATGAAGAGCGAGACGGCAGCGCCCGCCCAATCCACCCTCAGCGACGAAGATTGGCTGATCCAGGTAATGCACCCGGACTCCGACACCCTGCTGAGCAGCGTGTTCGCGCTGATTGAGCCGGCCGTGATCGCGCGGCGCAGTCAGAGCGCCCAAGAGTTGGGCTACGACACCAGCTACCTGGTCGACGTCACGCAGCATCCGGCGCCTGTCTGTCAGAGCTTGTACTACGCGGCGGGTGTGCTCGGCATGCAGGTGCCGCCCGCGTTCGAGAACCCGAATGATCCAGGTGGGCTCTCGTTCCTATTCACGCACGAGCCAGCGCTGGTGCTCGGTCAAACCGCGCTGCGCCAAGACGTGCCACTGCAACCAGCGGCGTTCATCGCCGGCCAGCAGCTCACCTACCTCCGCCCGGGCCTCTATTTGCGCCACTTGCTCGCGAGCGGCACCATTCTCAAAGCCTGGCTGTTCGCCGCCATCAAGCTCAGCTCCCCGCAATTCCCAGTCAGCCCAGAGCTGGAGGGCGCCGTCACCGAAGCCATGCAGGCGCTCGAAGCGGGCGTCACGGGTCAGGCGCGCGACCACCTGACGCGGGTGGTCGCCAAGCTGCTCACGTCAGGAGCCGCGCTCGACTTGAAGCGTTGGGTACGCGGTGTCGACCTCACGGCCGATCGCGTCGGGTTTCTGCTGTCGCACGACCTCGAAACCGCCACGCAGATCATCAAGGCCTCCGATGAGAGCACCAGCTCCGTCGGCACCGACGAGCGCCAAAAAGAGCTCGTGCTGTTCAGCGTGAGCAGCCAATACTTCCACCTGCGTCAACAGCTCGGCATCGCCGTCGACTCGTAGCCAAACGCGCCGTCAGTTGACGGTCGGCTTGGTGGCGGCGGCGCCTAGCGGCGTGGGCGATGGAATGAAGTTCAAGCGGGCGAGCGCGCCGCTGGCGCGCCAGCCGTAGGAGCCGTCGGTGCGCTTGGCGTGTTTCATCTGCGGATCGAGATCGAACAGCCCCGGCATCGTGCCCGAGCCAAACAGGCTCTTGGTGATGTCGCTCTTGTTGGTGTAGCGATCCTGGAACTTGAACGAGACGTTCAGGCTGAGCAGGCTGGTATCGAAGGCGTCATGCAGGCGCAGCATGCCGTCGCTGTCGAGCGTCAAATCAGGGCCGTTGGCGGCGAATTTCGTGATCTTGAGGTTGCCGGCCTTGGCCTCGGCATCCAGCGCAAGCTCGCCGGCCTCCAGGCGCGGCAGCGCGATGGTGTTGCGAATTTTTGCCTTACCGTCACCTGCTGCCAAGTCGGTCACCTTCAGGTTTATTTTGCCGTCCGCCTTCGACAGCTTTTCCTCGGGCATCAAGAAATCGATCGTGCCATTGAGCTTGCCGGCCAGTGGCAAACCTACGATGTCGCCGAACATCGGGGCTTGGCCGAGATCCAGGTCTTCGAGCTCGACTTCGAGCTGACGACCCTCGTCCGAATTCGACGTAGCCCCCGAGAGCTCACCGCCAAACGCTTTGGCGCCGAACGAGATGCGCACGGTGCCGACCAGCAGCCGCAGGAAAGAAATCGAGGCGTGCGCGGAGTCGATCTTCAGCACCTTCGGCTTCCCGGGCTTGCCTTCTTCGTCAGGCTCGCCCGGCGACGTCAAGCTGATGTCCTGCGCTTCGACGCCCCCCAGCCAGTACGAGCTCATGTCGCCCAATTTGAGGCGCATCGGCTTGGGGCCGGTTTGCTTGGCGTTGAACTCTTGGACGATGCGGTCGCCCAAGCGATTGTAAGGGAACGTGAGGTAGGCGAAGACGAGCAGCGAGAACACGTAGAACGCCACGTATCCGAGCCATTTTAAAATTTGGCGAACGCGCGGCGTCACGGGGCAGCCTCCTTGTCGGTCGTCCCGGCGCTGCTGTCTGGTTTGGCGTCGGTCTTCTTCGGCTCCGCCGCTTTGCGGTCGAAAGCGCTCACCACCATGTCGACGTCGTACGAATCAGGCTCGACCGCGCGCTTTCTGATGTTGAGCGACGACACGGTCACCGGGTGGCCGGACTTCTCGATGCCCTCCATCAAATGGACCAGCTTCAACATCCCGACTTTGCGCAACACGATCTTGGTCGAGCGTTCGTCGTAGCGTTTGCCGTGCGGCACCGCTTGGCGATCCTGGCTTTCGGGGATCTCGACTTGGGCGTCGCTGGCGATCTTCGATAGAAAAGCGGCCAGCGGTGGCGCCGGCGTGGCGTAGCGAGCCGCCACGGCGTCGCGCGCGGCTTGAACTTTTGCGACATGCTCGCGCGCGTCGTCGATGCTCGAAATGGCCATGCGCAGAGCCTCGTTCTCGCTGGCCTGGCCATGAACGCTGGCAGCGATGGCGATCGGCACGGCCAAAAATGCGATGGCACCGAGCACACCGCCCAGAATGCCGAGCAAGCGCCGTTCCCGCGGCTCGAGCCGTGAAAGTCGTTCGGCCAGGCTCATGGCGGCGCTCCCTTCCCTGCGTCATCGCTGGGTTTGTCGCCGGTTTCCTTCTTTTTCGGGGCTTTGTCGTCGCCGCAGCGCACGTCGAGGTCGAGCACGTACTTCTGTCGGTCGCTGTTCACCACCTGAGTAATCTTGGCGATCTTGGCGTCTTTCACGCACGGGTGCTTGCCCATCTCGGTGGCGATGCTCTGCGCATCGGCGGTGGAACCGACCACGCCGGAGATTTTGACGTGGCCGCGCTGCATGTCGAACTCTTCGACATCGTGAACCATGCTCATCGGAATCACCTTGGACATCTCCACGATGACGTCGAAAGCGTCGACGGTCGGCATGGGATCCGCCTCTTCGCTGGCCTGGGCACGAGACAACGCCTCGCTGGCCGCATCGGCGTCGCTGACCGACTCGCCGAGCACCTCCTTCGAGACGCTGCCGAGCTGACCCGCCAGCATTTCGTGCTCACGTTCGAGCGCGCGCATCTGCGCCCAATTCGAGAACACGAAGCTGATGGCGATCGCCGCGCCCAGGCCGGAAAGCACCGGCAGCTTCTCTTTCAGGAAGCCGAAGCCGCGCTGAAAAGCCAGCGGCCCCTGGCGCAAGTCCACGTCTCGCGAGCGGCCCGAAGCCCCCAGCGCTAGCGCGATGGCCTTGGCGAAGCGCGGCATGCTCGCCGCTCGGTCCTCGCTCACGCCCTCGAGCTCGAGCGCCGGCAGCGGCGTGATCGGCACGCCAGCCTCGTATGCCAGATATTCGGCCGCGCCCTGCGCCGCAGCGCCGCCACCCACCAAGTACGCCGCCTGAAGATCGCTGCCGACGGCGATCGAAGCCGACAAAAATGTTTGGCGCAGCTCGCCCGACAGCAGGCTCGCCGTAGCCGGCAAACCTGCGACGCCCTGAGAAAGCGTGCGCACGAACACCGCCTCGCCGTCGACCAGCACCACTACTTCGGTGCGCTGGGCGCCCAAATCGACCAGCGCGAAGGGCCCCGGGCCCCGCAGCGGGCTCACGACCGACGCCAGATTCGCGAGCGAAAGCGGGCCGCAGCCCACGCGATCCGGCTGGCGCCCGACGGCGCTCTTCACCAGCTCGATGCGCTCGCGCACGGCCTCGATGCGCGCCGCCGCCGTCATCACTACGACCGGATCGGTCGATTGCCGCCGCCTGAGCGAGCGATGGTCGAACACCAGCTCGTCGATATCGACCGGAATCTGCGCCTCGATTTCGAACGGCAGCACCTCTTCGAGCCGCTTGGCCGCGGTCGCGGGAATGGTGATGCGATTGATGAAGCATTCATCGCCATCGATGGCCACGGCCAGGCCGTCGGCACCCGCAAGCAGCGGCGCGCACACCAGCTGCACGGCGCGCTCGAGTGATTCGACCGAATCGAGTGCGACCTCTTCCAGCCGACCGAGCGCCAAACGCTTGTAGCCCACGGTCAAGCTCACCGCGCGAACGTGGGTTTTTCCGATGTCGATGCCTACGAAACCTGCCATCTGTCTTATTCTGCGGGGGCTCGGCCCCGCTCGTTTGGCTCACTCGATCTTATAGTGGACTATGCTGCCACCTGGGGTGGGCTTGAGCAGCGCCGCCAGCGCGGCGTTGGGGTCAGCAGTGGGCGTGGTACCGTTGGGAGTCGTGCCAGGCGCGCCATTTGCGGGGTTTTGCGACAGTCCCGAGGCTGAGCCAGGCACGTTGCCAGGCCCGGCCAGGGCGTTGTTGGCCTGCGCCATTTGCGAAAGCGTGGTCGCGGCGCCCGGCGGCGGCGCGTTACGAAAGTCGACCACGGCGTGGACGCGCACGCGCGTTTCGCGCTTGCCGACCTTGACGGTGCCGGTCGCATAGATGCTGAACAGCTTGCTCTCGACCGAGATCATCTTGCCGGCCTGGTCGAGCGACAAGAATGGCACCGGCTCCATGCCCATGGCCTCGAGCATCGGGCCAAACTGGCCTTTGTTGCTGAGCGTGTTGAGGAACATCGTCGTCGACGAAAAGATCGGCACACCCGGCACGATGCTGCGCAGCATCGTCATCATCATCAGAAATTTCTGCGCCTCGGCCGGATCCGCACACACGCGAGCTTGGGGGGCCGTCGCACAAACGAAGGCCAGCAGCGTCTGCGCGTTGGCGGTGTTGACGTTGATCGTGCCCTGACCCCACACCGTCACGGTGCGCTTCTCGGGTCGATCTGGATCCGGCTCGATGAAGGTCGCCCAGAAGTCGTCGCTGAAGCCGCGCAACTTGTGCAGCTCTTCCAGGCTGTCGAAAGCGGCGTTCTTACGCGAGTAGGGGCGCTTGAGTAGATCGTAAAATGAGTCTTCGGCGGCCGCCGACTGTGCGGTGGGGTTGTTCGGATCGCAGACGTAAGTTTCGGCGTCGGGGTCGGCCCAATCGATCACCGCCGCGCAGATGGCTTGGCGATCCGAAAACTGCCCGTCGGCGTCGCGCCCCTCGAACAGCTTGTTGTTCTGCGGGCCGCCCATCAAACCGATCAGCTCGGATGCCAGGCGCGACTGACCGAACGCGCCGCCGCGCGCCGGCTCGTTCACGTTGATCTTGGAGTCTTCGTCGACGACCTTGATCTCGAAACCGGCGCCGGTCAGCCCCAGGTTCTTGCCTTTGGTGAGATCGAAGCTGCCGAGCGACTGGAAGGCCGACGCGCCGTCGGCGTCATTGAACGCTCCCATCACGCGATCGGTGAACTCCCAGACCGGAATCTGCGGGGCACCGCCGCCACGCATGGTCAGCATGAACAGCGGCGCCAAGGTCTTGCGAATCGTGGGCTCGGCCGCGATCAACAAACGCGACAGGTTCACGGCGCTGCGCGCCGCATATTCGGCGATCACGGTGTCGCGAGCCGTGAGCGCGCTCGACAGCTCCGCCGCGTTTTCGTCCTGAATCTCCGTGAGCATCACCGTCAGAATCGTGAGCGAGCTCAACACCAGGAGCAGCGCAACGCCCCGGCGACGGCGCCGCGCCAAAAGCCGCCGCAAGCGCGCGCTCGGCTTGGCGCGCGGGGCGCGCAAGCGGCGGAGCAGGGGCGAGAGCAGCTTCAGCATGGCTTTGTTCAGAGGGTCGCGAATGTCAGCGGTTGCAGCATGTTGAGGCCCACCTTGGTCACCAGCCGAATCGAGCCGCGACCACGCTCAGCCGCCGAGCGCGCGCCGCCGTTCAAAACCAGAATCACGCGCACTTGTAGCGGCAGACGGTCGGGTTGGCCGGTGGTCTGGCTGGTGTCCCAGGTCTCCTGCCATTGGCCAGTTTGCGCGTCCAAGTACTTGAGGTCGAACAGCTCGATGTCGGTGGCCAGAACCTCGATGCGTCCACCCTTGGTGGGTTCGAGATCGATGGTGGTGTCGATGCGCCGAACCAGGTCCATCGTGTTCGAGCCGTCCGGGTTGGGAGAGCCGAAGTACGACAGCTCGCATTGGTCGGAGACGTGCGAGTCCTTATCCATGCGCTTGTTGGCAAAGGCCGTGAAGTCGACGCGATCGGCCGGCGTGCCGTGGTCGCCCTTGAAGATGGTCTTTTGCACCTGCAGCGCGGTGTTCAGCGGAATGTGCGCGGACAAGTAGGCGCTTTGAAGCTCGCGGGTGATGCGCGCCATGGCCAGCCGGCCTTCGCGCTGCCGATCCTGAACGCGCGACAGCCCGTCTTTGCTGCGCTTGAGCGCCGAAAATGCGCCAAACAGCAACGACGTGATGAACGCCAAAATCGCGATCGAGATCAAAACCTCGAGCAGCGTGAAACCGCGAGCGAGCCGAGGGCGACGCGCCGCGCTCATTTGAGGATGCTCCCGGTGCTGGGCGTCGTCGCTCCCGGCGTGGTGCCCGCGGCAGGACCGCCGATCAAGCCCTGCAGCGCATTCACCGTCTGATCGAGCCCAACTTGGTCGGAAGTGCCCAACATGCCTTCCTGAGGTCGCGTCAGGAATTGCGTCACTTGGAGATCGCGAGCGCGCAGCCCCTCTTTCCACATCACCTTGACCGTGACGCGACGAATACTGGCCTCGAGCATCGGCTTCAGGCTCGGGTACACGAAGCCCATCACCATGCCCTCCATGCCCGACGTGCCCGCGCCCGTGCTGAGCTGCGACATGATCGAAGCCGGATCGGCTTTGCCGTCCGCACCAAGCGCTGCGCCCTGGGGTCCGGCCAAGCCCGCCAGCGCGCCCAGCGCTCCGAGCCCGCCCGGCGCGGCGCCTGGCTGTGCACCGTTCAAGCCGAGCGGACCGCCAATCGACCCTGGGCCCCCGAGCGCGAGCCCCGAGGAGCCTGCCGGAGCTGCGCCGCCGTCTTGATCGGCGGACGGTTCGGGCAACGGTGGCAGCTCCACGCGCTCGATCTTCCAAGAGCAGGTGTAGCCTTCGCTCTCGTCGGCGCAGCACTCGCCCTCGTCGTTCTCGTCGGTGAGAGAGAAGCCTTTTTGATCGAGCATCAACTCGACTTCGCTCATTTTGCAGCGCAAGAGGTTGCTGGCCACCGTCAGGTGCGCGCCGCGCGAAGTGCTGGTGAAAAGGCCAACCTGCGAGCTCAAAATCACGGTCAAGCCAAGACCCAAGATGGCAATCGCCACCAGGACTTCGAGCAACGTGAAGGCGCGTGAATTTTTTCTAGATCTTCGCTCCGCTGAAGGACTGAGTGTGCCTCGCGTCGCTCGATTCTCGAACCACAGCGGGCGCCCGGCCTCGCCGGTTTTCGCGACTCGCGCTTCATTCGCGGATCGTGATCTGCTGGTGCCAAGACTGGCGAGGGCGATCCAGCGTTCGGAGCGTTCGCTCCGAACGCGTTCGACCTGGGACGCTGGCGATGCGGTCCGCGGCGGAGCCAGCGAGCCAAATCGTGAGCTCATTCCTCGCGCTCCGAATATTCTTGGTCCACGCCGCGCGGCTCGGGAAAGTCGACTTCGCCCTTTTCGATTTTGGCGCGACCGGTGAGCGGGCTCAGCACGATGGTCAGCGACGGCTGTTTGTCGCCGTGCTTCTGCAATTGCACGATGGCGCGTTCGGTCGTGCCGCCCGGCCAAAAATAGATATAGGCGCGCCCTTCGCGGATCGCGTCATCGTCGTGCTCGGTGCGCACGCGTACGATCTCGACGCCGTCACCCAGCGCGCGCCCCGCGGCCAGGCCCTCGACCGGTCCTTTGACGCCGGCCAGCTTCGTGAAACGCGGGCGCGCCTGGTGTGGACCTTCGACGATGCGCTCACTTTCGGCGCGGATCTTGGTTTCGGCAGCCGTCGCGGCCTCGGCGCCACCCGTCTGATCTTTGCTCTTCTTCTCGCGCAGCATCAGGCTCGTCGAATCTTCTTCGAGCGACAGCTGGCTCTTATCGAGGTCGATGACCAGTCGGGTAGGTTTGCCGGTGGCGTTGGCGCGCGTCAGCCCATAGCGCACGCTTGCCACGATCAGCGTGGCCGCGCTCTTCACGCGGCTGCCCACCAGCATGTTTTTGCCGAACATGAGGCTGCCGGAGAGCAGCGCAATCAGCGCGACCGCGATCACGATTTCGACCAGCGTGAGCCCACGCTGGCTGGCCTTCGGCCCACGTGGACGCCGCGCTGGCAGCGTCCACTCTGGGCTAGAAATACTGAAGGCCGACACGTGCCACGCTGCCTTTCCTATTCGGTCTGAGTTACGGCGGCCTTCGGCACCGCGATGTCGTCCTTCGTGCCCTTCTTCTTGTCGGGCCCGTTGCTGCTCACGGTCACCTCGTCGTCGCTGCAGTTCAGGTTGTAGGACTGACCCCACGGGTCATTGGTGTTTTGACCGGAGTCGAGCTGCTTGTCTTGGATCAGTTGGCTGACCGTCGGACAGCTGGTCTCGTTGTTGGCGGCTTGCCACTGCTGCACCGCCATGCGGATGGTACGCGCGCCGCTTTCGGCGGTTTTTTTCTGCGAATCTTGGAAGCGCGGCAACGCGAACACGGCCACGCCGCCGGCCACCATCGCCAGAATCGCCACCACGATCAGCACCTCGAACAGCGTCACGCCGCGGCTACGGCGCAAGCGTCGCAGGCGCGCTACCAGCACCTTCCGTGATCCCAAAGCTTGATGCATCACCATGTCGTTACTCCTCGACTCCTCGTCATCACTGGATCCGATCCAGACCGCCGGGCTCACCATCTGGCCCGCCGCTCTCGAGCACGTAACTCTTGCCCTGCGCTTCCGCCGGGCAGATCAGCCGCAATTGGTGGCCCCAAGCGTCGGTGGGCGGCTCCTTGAAGCGCGCGTACTGCTCCGGCAGCACCGACAGGGCCGGGGGGCAGCCACCGTCGTGGTCGGCCATGTAGGCTTCGATCGCGGGTCGCACGCCTAATAACGTCGCCCTCGTCCGCCTGATTCCCGCCTCGCGGTGCTCGTGCATGCCGATCAGCACCAGCAGCGTCGAAAGCCCGAGCCCCAGCGCGATCGGCCGGACGCGCCCGAGCTCGATGAAACGCCGCAAGCCTCCGCGCCCCTCCCAGGGGAACAGAATGCGACGATCACTTTCGCGTCTGAGGATCACGGCTATTCCACCAATTCGTTCATCTGCAGTAGCGGCATCAAAATCGACATCGCGATGAAGCCAACCGCCCCGCCCAGCGCCACGATCATGATTGGCTCGAGCAAGCTGGTCAGCGCCACGACGCGCGTCTCCACGTCGGCTTCGTAGCTACGTGCCACGTTCTCGAGCATGGCCTCGAGCTGGCCCGACTTTTCTCCGACCGCGATCATGTGCGTCATCATCGGCGGAAATTCACCGCTGCGCTTCAGCGGGACCGCGATGCTCTCACCCTCGCGGATTGAACCGATGGCTTCGCTCACCACCTGCTCGAGCCGCACGTTCTCGAGCACGTTTTTGCCAATCTCCATGGCTTTCAGCAGCTGCACGCCGCTCGCCAGCAGCGTGGCCAGCGTGCGCGAGAAGCGCGCCACGGCGACCAGCAGCGTGAGCCGGCCGAAAATCGGCATTTTTAGCCGAATCACGTCCCAGCGCATGTGGCCAAGCGGCGTCTTTTTCCAGCGCCGAAACAGGTAAATCCCCAGGCCCAGCAGGCCGAGAATCAACCACCAGAAGCCAGCCAGCGTGTCCGACACGAAGATCAGCAGGCGGGTGTACCAGGGCAAGGCGTGCCCCAAACTGTCGAAGATGCTCGTCACCTTCGGCACTACCGCTACCATCAACACGCCGACCAAGAGACCGCCGATGATCACCATCAAGATCGGGTAGGCGAGCGCTGCCGACACCTTGCCCTTGAGCCGTGACTGGCCCTCCATGAAGTCGGCCAAGCGCTCGAGCACGCCTTCGAGCGTGCCTGACGCCTCGCCGGCCGCGACCATGTTCACGAACAGCGGTGGAAAAACCGTCGGGTGCTTGCCGAGCGATTTGGCGAAGCTCGTACCTTCGTTCAAGTTCTCGCGCAGCTCGGTCAGCACGCGCACTAGCTGCTCTTTTTCGACCTGGTCGGTCAGCGCCGCCACGGAATCGACCAGCGGCACGCCCGCGCGGACCAGCGTGGCGAGCTGCCGCGTCATGATCGCGACGTCGCCCGAGCTGGGGCGACTGAAGAAGGCCAAGAAGCTAGTCAGCTTGCCCTTGTCCTTGTCCTTCTTTTTCTGGTCCTCTTCGGTGGCCAGCGTGAGCAGCACGCCTTCTTTGCGCAGCACTCCGCGCAAAGACTTGGCGTTGTCGGCGTCGCGAAAGCCTTTGACCGGCTTGCCGGTAGCAACTTGAATTCCGCGAAACTCGTAGACCGCCATGGTTCAGCTCACTCGTCGATCACGACGTCGTCTTGCGTCGCCGCGACGACCTCTTCGACCGTCGTTCTGCCTTCGAGCACCTTGCGCGCGCCGTCGTCACGCATGGTGTCCATACCCTGGCTCATGGCGGCTCGCTTGATGGTCTGCGCGTCGGCCTTGGCCAAAATGTGACCGGCCACCACGTCTTCCATCACCAAAAGCTCGTAAATGCCGCGGCGCCCGGTGAAGCCCTTGTTGTCACACTTGTCACAACCCTTGGGTCTGTAGAAGGTGGGCATACCCGGGCCACGCCAGCCCACCGGATCGTAGTCCGCGCCGTGCACCTGATAGCGCAGGGACAGCTTGCGCTCGTCACGGCGGCGCGTGCGCTCCGGGTCGATGCCGAGCTGCGTGAGCTCGTACGGCTCCGGCGTATACGGCTCTTTGCAGGCCGGACACAGCACTCGCACCAGGCGCTGCGCCAAAATACCGATCACGTTCGAGCGCACCAAGAACGGCTCGACGTCCATCTCGACCAGGCGGTTGACGGCGCTAGCTGCGTCATTGGTGTGAATCGTCGACAGCACCAAATGGCCGGTCATCGACGCGTGCATGGCGATTTCCGCCGTCTCTTTGTCGCGAATTTCGCCGACCATGATGATGTCGGGGTCTTGGCGCAAAAAGGCGCGCAGCGCGCTGGCGAAGGTGAGGCCGATCTTGGCCTGCACCGGCACCTGATGGATGCCTCCAATCTCGTACTCGACCGGATCCTCGGCGGTGAGAATGTTGACGTCGGGGTGATTGATGCGGTTCAGGCAGGCGTAGAGCGTGGTCGTCTTGCCGCTACCGGTGGGACCGGTCACCAGAATGATGCCGTCGGGACGGTTGATCAGATGATCCATCAAGCCGTAGTCGCGATCAGAGAAGCCCAGGTCCTTCAAATCCAAGAGGACGTTGGTCTTGTGCAACAGGCGCATCACGATGCGCTCGTGATCGCGGCTGGTCGGAATGGTGGAGACGCGAATGTCGATGCTGCGGCCGGCTATTTTCAGCGAAATGCGCCCGTCTTGCGGCAGACGCTTTTCGGCGATGTTCAGCCCCGCCATGATCTTCACGCGCGCCACCACCGAGCTCATGAATTGGCGGCTGGCGCGCTTGGCGATGAACAGCCGACCGTCGACGCGGTAGCGCACGAGCACCTCGCGGTCCTCGGGCTCGATATGAATGTCGCTGGCTCGCTCTTTGACGGCTTGCGAGAACAGCGCGTTCACCCAGCGGATGATCGGCGCGTCGTCGTCCGAGTCGAGGATGTCTTGCTCGCCGTCGTCGACGATTCCCTCGTCACTCTTCAGCTCGCTCATCGTCTCTTGGCGCTCGTAGACGCGGTTGATGGCGTCGAGCACCACGCTGGAGGGCGCGACCGACAGCGACACGGGCTTTTTGAAGATGGCCCGAACGCCGTCGACGGCGTCGACCCCGAGCGGATCTGCGCAGACGACGGCGATGGCGTCGTCACGCTCTTCAGTCACCAAAATCAGGTGATTTTTGGCGTAGCCGATCGGCAGGCGCCCGGCCAGGTTGGCCTGTACCGCGTCGTTGTCGATGCGCTCCGAGAACGGCAGCCGGCACTCCGCAGCCAGCGCACGCGCCAAGTCCACCTCGCTGGCGAGCTTTGATTGAACGAGCAGGTCGCCGAGCGAGATGCCCTTCTCGCGCTGCTGAGAGAACAGCGCTTCGAGCGCATCGGGCGAAACCACGCCCTGGCGCACCAGCAGGTTTCCGAGCATGCGCTCTTCCTGCATGTTTACTCCACGCGCTCCACATTCACACTGCGCGCGATCGGCGTGATGCGCACCGGAGACTCGTCGGGAGCGTCGTTTTGACCGGTAGGTGCCGGCGGCGGCGGTGGGGCCGGAGCCGGGGCTGGAGCCGGAGCGGCCGGTGCTGGCGCGACGGCGCCAGGCGCCGCGGGAACCGCTGGGGCGCGGCGCGGCGGCGCACGACGTGTGTCCTCTACCGCGGCGCTGCCGCCTACCTTCGGCGTCCCGGGCAGATCGAGCGGCACGGTGGGCTCGCGATCGACCGCCTCGGGGCGCTCGGCCGCCTGCTGCGTTTCGTAGTCTTCTTTGAGCTCGGCGTACGACTTGCGAATGTCCTCGACCAGCCCGTTGGTGCGCGTCCAATCACGCGGCGGCGTCCACTCTTGGCCCGAGAACACGAAGTAGCGATCCAAAAACTCCTGACGTTCTTGCATCTTGCGCTCGAAAATTCGGCGCAAATCCGTCTGGTCGCGGATCACGTGAGGCGTCATGATCAAGAGCAGGTTCGTCTTCTTCTTGATCGTCGTCGTCTTGCGGAACAGCGCGCCCAAGATCGGCAAGTCACCGAGCACTGGCACCTTTTCACGCGAGGTCGTGTAGGAATCTTGCATCAAGCCGCCGAGCACGACGGTTTGTTGGTCGGCGACCACCACGGTGGTGTTGGCCGTGCGCTTGTTGATGGTCACGGCGCCCAGGTCGCCCGACGACGCGCCCGGCGAGCTGCTCTCCTGATCAATCTCGAGCCGAACCTGATTCGACTCGTTGATATGCGGAGTCACCTTGATCTTGTTGCCGACGTCTTGGCGCGGAGCTGCGAAGCCGCCGCCCAAACCACCCAAGCCGCCCAGGCCGCCCAGCGCGCCGAGCCCGCCCGCGCCGGCCGCGCCGGCCAAACCTGCCAAGTTCGACAAGCCGCCGCCGATGTTTTGCTGCAGCGCGATATTCTGACCAATCTGAATGTCGGCCGCGACGTTGTCCGTCGCAATGATGTGCGGCGTCGCGAGCACGTTGGATTTGCCGCTCGTCGCCAGCGCGTTCAGCACCACGCCGAACGCCGGAATGCTGAGACCCGTGGTGCCCGGGATCAGGTTCTGGGTGCCCGCCAAATCGGGACCACGCATGCCGGCGGCTAGACCCGACAACAGATCGGCGCTGGCCGTCGGGAACGCGACCGACTTTCCGGCTTGGAAACCGCCGAGCAGCAGGCTCTGACCGCCGCCGGTATCGACCGTATCGCCGCCGTGGAAGGCTACGCCGAGCGTCGTCTGGTCGCTCACGTCGAGGTCCATGACCACGCATTCGATGAACACCTGCCGGCGTGGGCGATCGAGCTTGTCGAGCACCAGGCGCAAGGTCGCGTAGTCGCGATTCGACGAGGTGATGATCAGCGAGTTGGTGCTCTTGTCCGGCGTGACGCGCACGTCGCCTTCGAACATGCCGCCAGCGTTGCCGGAAGCGCTGGCAACTTCGCCCTTCTTGCCGCCGCCGCCGCCCGCGGAGCCTCCCAACATCTGGCTCAGGGTCGGCGCCAGCTCGTCGGCGATCGCGTGCTGCAGCGGCAAAACGTGCACGCGGCCGCCCTCCGACGTGTGCGAATCCAGCCGCTTCAGCAGATCGAGCAGCTTCGAGTACGAGTCGTCGGTGCCGACGATGATCAGTGAATTGGTCTGCTCGTCGGCGATGACTTTGGACAGGCCGCTGGCCTTGGCAGCCGCCGAGCCCGGCTGGCCTGGTGCCGTGCCGAGCTCGAACAGCTCGTTGACACGCTTGGCTAAATCCGGGGCCGAGCCGTTGTGCACGGGCTCGATCCAGAGCCGTTGCCCGGAGCCGCCCACGTCTACCTCTTCGAGCAGGCGAATCATGCGCCGCACTTGCGTGCCGGTGTCGGTGATGATCAAGAGCCGCCCGGGCGCGTAGGCCGACACGTCGCCGTCCTTGCTCTTGAACTTGGAGATCAACGCAACCGCCTCGTCAGTCGAGACCGCTTGCAGGCGATACAGGCGCGTTACGTAGCGATCGGCGTCGGCGACCGGCTCGCCTCGCGACACGATCGGCGTCGGCTGCGTGACTACGCCGCCGCTGTCGATAATCTTCAAGAAGCGGCCGTGCGGCACGACGGTCATGCCGTTAGCCTCGAGGATCGACAAGAAGGCCTGGTACGCCTCCTCAAGTGTCACCGGCTCGGGCGACACGACCGTGGCCTTCACCTGGCGCACCTTCGCGCCGTAAATGAAGCGCTTTCCGGTCAAGCCCGAGATGTGATTCACCAGCTCGGCCAGGTCGGCGTCTTGCAAATTGAACTTGACCAGGTGCCCGCCCGGCTTGGCGCGAAACGGCACGTCGGTGGCCTGCGCAATCTTGTCCATTGTGCTCGGGGGCGTGGGGGCTGCTCCCGGAGGATCACGATCGGCGGGCGGTGTGACAGGCGTGGCCGCGGGCGTGGTGGCCGGCGCGGCGTCTGCGGCAGGCGCGGCCGGGGCGGCAGGCGCTTTGGCGCCCGCGTCGAGGCGACGCTTGCGCAGCGCGTCTACCTTGTCGAACAGCGACTTGCGTCGAGCGGGGCCCTTGAGTTTTTCGAAGGCCGCGGCCGGCGGAGCCGCAGGTGCGGGAGCGGCCGGCGGAGCAGGCGGAGCCGCGGGCGCGTCGTCTTGCGCGCCAGCACGAGCAGCAACGAGCCAGGCCAGCGCAGCGAGCGAGCCGGCAAGCGGACCGCGAGGCAAAAACAGGGAGCGATACGAACGGGCTTTCACGAGGGCAGTCTCACTGGATGTGGTAGTCGATGCTGACAGGCGCACCGCGGCGGTTGACTTTGACGTTGAGGGAACTGGCGGTGCGGAGGCGCGCATAGGCTTCGAGCGCCTTCTCGGGGCTCGCCATGTTGAAGCCGTTGAGCGTTTCCAGGCGGTCGCCGTTTTGGAGTCCGAGCGTGCCGAGCAGGGTGTCCGGACGGATGCCGAACATGCGCACGCCCACGACTTTGCCGTCTTTCTGCTCTGGCACGATGCGCGCCGACTTCATCAGCTCGGCCTGGTTTTCGAGGATTTTGTCGACGACGCCGCGGTCGATCTTGAACTCGGTGTCGCTCACCTTTTGGATCTTCGAAGCGATGCTGGGGTCGAGCGCCGGGGGGCCGTTGGTCGGCGGGGGCGGTGGGGGCGCCGCGGCGGCGGAAGCCGCGGGCGCGGCCGCGACCGCCGGCTGCGTCCGAAACAGCATCGCCTGACAGAGCTGTGAGCCGCCCTCGAGCCACACCGAAGGCGTCTGCTCTTTCGGGTTGAAGCCGATGAAGGCGACCTTCTTGCCGTTGATGTCGTCGCCCACGCGGCGCATGCGCGGGTGGGGCTCACCCGGGCCCTGCATGGCTGCGACCGACCAGGTGGGATCAGTCGACTCGGTGACGATCAGCACCTGCACGCCGTCGCACGCGGGCGAGTTGAGCGGGTCCGAAGTGTCGGGTGCTTCGGGCTTCGGCGTGTCGAGGTCGAGCGGCTTGAGGTTCAGCGGTCCAGTGACGGAGTCGAACGGATTGCGCTCGATGATCGGGTCGCCGCTTTTGAGCTCGCGTGGCGGCACCGCCAGCTTGTAGGGCGGCACGACCACCGTCGACCCGAGGCCGGACGGCACTGCACCTACGGCCGAGCCGATGAGCTGCGTGGCGCCTGCGGCTTGGAAGTACGCGGCGACGGCGACGAGCACGAGCACGACACCGAGGAAGTAGCGTTTGAGGAGTGCGTCGAGAGCCAATGGTCCGGGCGGGTTAAAGCGAGAGACGTGCCAGGGGTCAATACATGAAAAGCACTTGAAATCTCAGCGGTTTCTGGAGCGTCGGCTGCGCTCTCCGTCCGCCATCCTGGCAAGCGGAGCCGCTCAAACTCAGCTCCGCTGCCAAGTTGGCAAAGAGGCGATTTCGCAGCGCTTTACGGCTACTCTGTCTCGCCGAGCTTCCGATAGATGGTGCGGGTCGAGATGCCGAGCAGCTGGGCGGCGAGCGATTTGTCTCCGCCGGTGTGCGCCAGGGTGTCGCGGATCAGTCGCCGCTCGACCTCTTCCAGCGGGGTGCCGATCGGAAACTGCACGGCCGAGGGCGGCGCCGCGGCGGCCTGGGCGACGGCGTCGGGCAGGTCCGAGAGCGCCAACGCTTCGGCACGGCACAGCACGGCCGCGCGCTCGATCACGTTCTCGAGCTCGCGCACGTTGCCCGGCCACGGGTAGTCAATGAGCTTTTGCAGCACCTCGGGCGGCACCGCCAGCCGCGCGCGCCCGTTCTTCTTGCAATAGATGCCGAGAAAATGGTCGACCAAAAGCGGAATGTCTTCGCGCCGCGCGCGCAGCTGCGGCGCCGTGATCGCGATCACGTTGAGGCGATAGTACAAGTCCTCGCGGAAGCGACCTGCCTCCACCTCGGCCACCAAGTCTTTGTTCGTCGCGGCCACGATGCGTGCGTCCGTTTTGACGGTGTGGCCGCCGACAGGCTCGTATTCGCCCTCTTGCAGCACGCGCAAGATCTTCACCTGCACGGCCGGCGAGAGCTCGCCAATTTCGTCTAGAAATAGCGTGCCGCCGCGCGCGCGCGCGAAGCGACCTTCGCGTTTTG
>Ga0307516_10001502_pt1 | contig 32076 bp, 29 predicted proteins | sample 19_EM_MG_FD_203310 | JGI IMG/M metagenome (GOLD analysis project Ga0307516, IMG submission 203310) | Populus trichocarpa ectomycorrhiza microbial communities from riparian zone in the Pacific Northwest, United States - 19_EM | ecosystem: Host-associated > Plants > Roots > Unclassified | place...
ATCCCCCCCCCCCCCCCCCCCCCCCCTATGGAAGTTTGGAGCTTGTCGATAGCCCGGTACTCCCAAGGCTGACCTCCCGTAGGCCATCTACCTCTTTCCGATCAAGACGGTCGGCGGCCAGCTCTTTGGGACTTTCATCGGTTTGTTCGGCATCATGCTCGGACTTGCGTACGCCAACCTGTGCTTGTTCTTCGCCCGCTACATCCAGTATGGCGACGACTCGCATATCCATGCCCCGCGGCGAGTCTTCCTGTGGTTCGCGTTGACTGTCGGTGCCTTCGGCTGCGGCTACATCCGGTCTAAGATCGGCCGCAGCTACTTGGGGATCAACTTCTTCATGCTCGTCAACATGTTCGCGCTGATCCGGGGGATCAACCACTTTGACGCCCAGTTCCATATGTTTTTCTTCGTCATGTTCTTCGGCGCGTGCGCCAGTCTCCTCGTCAGCGTCGCGGTCTGGCCGGAGGACCGGGGCGGAACCCTAAAGAGGGAGGCGATCAAGGCGATCGGCGAGGTCAAGGGCGTGGTCGCTTCCGTGCGGCAGACCATGATCTCGGGCGGCTGCGAGGAGGTCGACATGGCCGCTGTCAAGTCCGCAGAACGTGCTCTGGCGACCAGTCTGCACGAAGCCAACTATGAGATCAGCTTCGCCCGGGTCGATTCGAGCTATCTGATACCACTCGAGCGGTGCATGTGTCGGCTCATCTCGGCCGTTCGCGTTCTCAATGCATCGGTGCGCAGGAAGCGTCGGGTTCGCCTGGGAGATCCGCTGAACCACTACACCAAGGACACCAACAGCATCAACACCCGCCGAACAATGGACACCGTCCTTGCGAATGCTCAGGATCTCCTGGACGTCATGACCGCCCGGGTGGAAGGCGTCTACAGCGGCACGCCGACACCGTTGCTGGACCATGCTGGCTTCGTTCGGGAGGTCGACGGGCTCTGCAGTTGTCTGAACGAGGACGTTACGGCTAGGTCCGTGACGGACCACCGAGACCTCGAGAATTCCGCTTTCACGGACCAGATCAACACCACGGTCCTCGATATCCTGGACATCTGCAAGGACATGGCTCGAGCCGTCACCATCATCGAACCCATCCAGAGCCGTATCCGGTTCGTGCTTCCCCGCAAGCTCCGTCGGAACGAATTCGAGCACAGCGAACCGCATGGCGTGACGTTCGCGGATAAAGGGAGGTCCGATGGCATCTCGAGATTCGACGCCATGTCCCGCGGGCGCTCCATGATGGCCTCCGACGAGGCGTACCTTCTCTTCTTGGACTCCACCACGGTGCTCCAGCGAATGGGTATCTGGATGTCCGAGAGGCTCATTGCCTTGCACCATTCGAGGCACGCCAAGTACGCCTTCAAATTCACTGTCGTCATGAGCGCTCTGGCTCTCCCCGCTTACATCGGTAACTGGTATGTCTGGTACGACTCCATGCGTGCCCAGCTGGCGATGATCTCGGCCATGGTGGCGATGGAGACAACCAGGGGGATGACGATCCGAACCGCGGGTATGAAACTGCTGGGGGCTGTGACCGGTGGTATCACTGCTTTCGTGGTGGTCGGAGCATCCCAGGGTTACATCGTGGTGTCGATCGCACTGACGAGCGTCGTCGGGGTGTTGATCGGATGGCTCGTACTCCATCCGGTGTTCAGCAAGTCGGGAACCGTCTTCGCCCTGGCATACAATCTGATCCTTGGCGTGGCCACCGTGTTTCCCGAGCAAGGCCCCGCGCACTACACCCTCGGACGCCGTCTCGCAACCCTCCCCGTCGGTTTGCTGGTTGCAACGTTCGTCCACCTGACACTGTTCCCATACCACGCCCGTGAAGAGATGGTGAAGAGTCTCGGCTCGTCACTCGACTGGCTCCACCATCTCCTCTTCGCCATCGAGGCCTCGGAGGAACACCCCAGTCTGCAGCAGAAATTCGACGCGATGGTGCAGAAAGCAAGTAACCGCGTCGGCTTCGCGAAGGGCCTGCTTCCCGCGACGCACTACGAGATATCACTCGGTGGCCACTGGCCCTACGAACGGTTCGAGTGCATCGTCGAGAAGATAATCGACATGATGGACATCATCGTCGGCGAAGTGCCCGCAGATCCGGTGCTAGCCATCCACCTCCTGCGCTCGACGGCCTGCGAGCGTGTCCGGACGAAGCTGCTGGGCTCGCTCTGCAACGACCTCCTCGTGATATCGCACACGCTTTCGGCGCGCCTCTTCATGCCGCGGCACGAGAGCATGTCCACGCTAGTCTTGCAGGAATACATCGACTCGCTTCTGAGTCAAGCGCGGCGCGAGAACGGCGGGGCGGGCAAGAACTACGTCGACGTCGGCCGCCTCGCCGATCTCGTCAGCGAGATGAGCTTCCTCCGCGAGGAGGTCGACCAACTCACGGCCGAGACGCAGTGCCCCAAGAACGGACTCCTGCCGCACCTCAGCTTCCACATCCGGAAGAGTCAGCCGGGCACCCCGTCGACCTCGAGGGGGAGAAGCCGAGCAGCCAGTCCAGCCACACCCCGCGTCCGCAGCAGAGTCACCAGTCCGTCCGCCCACCGCGGCCGGAGCAGAACTCCTAGCGTCGTCGAGTTCGCGCTCAGCAGGAGCAGAGCGCCCAGTCTGTTCACGACGGCGGAGGGCGAGGGGGACATCGCTGAGACCAAGATTGTTGGCGATGAGAACGTTTGAGTCCATTTTTTTTTATCCTCTCTTATATTTTTCCCATCTCTCTTGGATTCTGTACCGCCTTGTTTCTTTTGGATTTTAGTTTGGGGGCTTGTGATCGGGGGGGATCGGCGTACTAGGTACATATACCCTTTTGATTTTTTTAAAGTCTTTACCGCGATTTTATTTCTTGTTTTTTTCAGGTACTCGGATGCATTGGATAGAAGGCTGGCACTGGGGGTATAGTTACATAACGGGAGGCTTTTTTTTTCTGTTTTGTGTATTACGTATGTCACGACTACGATTGGCAGGTTGGTTATGTTGCTCATCCCAATGATAGTCCTTTTTTTCTTTTTCTTTTTCTTTTTCTTTTTTTGGTATAATCGTTGATTGTGTGCAACACGTCTAATAACGATGACGATGATGGTGATACATTGATCGCATGCGACCCTATCGGACCACGGTGATATTATATACAATCCTTTCCCGTTCGCCGTCCACCGCAACCTCCAGTAGTCCGCCCGCGGCCCGCGGCAATTCCCCCTGCCCCGCCCTGGCCTTTCCCAAGATCAAGGAAATAAAGAAAGAGTGTGTAACGACAGATAGATTACGAAAGGAAAGAAATGAAATGGTTCTTCGCTCCCGCCCTCTACTCCTTCCCCTCGCCTTCCATTCCTCATCTTCCCCTCGGCCCCACGCCTGCTGTTCGGCCTTCGCCCGGTTTCGGTGGCGCGACCCGTGGCCCTCCCCTAGTCGTGCGCAAAAAGCCCATAACCGAATGGGTGCATCGTTTGTCCGCTAGGGGGTCGCGGATCGTGAAACGATTCTTCCCTCTTCCCGTGGCTTCTCGGACCTCCGTCCACAGAGCTTTCTGCTGCGTCTTCCATTGCTTGCAGTTCTTGAACAGGTGGTTCCGTGTCTGTGTCTTGTACTGGCACCACCCGCACTCCGCCGTGTCTGGATTCTTCGTCCATTCCATGAATTGTCCAGTGTGGCAGTGCCCCGTTCTGAGCTGATGGAACCGCTCGGCCAGCCGCTTCGGTCCTCGCGCCACCGTTTCGTTTTGGCGCATCTTTCCCGAGAGCTTGTATTTCTTCTTCTTGGCCCTCTTCCCCGACCAGCTCCATGCCTCCTCCCACTTCTCTTCCGCAATCTCCCGCCTAATATTGGCCAGTGACCTGGGGAGAGGCATTCGCCGCCTCCCGTACTGGTTCGTGTAGCCCGTCCACTCGGCCCCTCCATCTGCCTCACTCCCTTCTACCCCCTCGTGGGCCGGGCACCATCTCACTTCAATACTACTGCCTAGATTCGCTGCCTTCAGCTGCGCAATCTATTTCCTCGCTTCCGGGGCGTGCTGTTGGCCTGGGCCCGGTTCGTCCGGCGCAATTCTCGAGATTGCCGCTTGTGCATTGGTGGATATCGTGGCTTTTTCGGGGACCTGCTGTCTCCTGGCTGCTACTTTCAATGCTCTTGCCAGCGCAGCGCATTCCGCATCAAAGGCCTCCTGGTTGAAACCCATATGAGTCTTGATGCTCACCCATCCTTCTCATTCCTTCCAGACCACTGTATATCCTGAGGCCCCACTGTCGACCCTTGACCCATCCGTGAATATCGTTAGGCCTCTGCGACATATGGAGCACGGTGGAGCACGATCACGACGATCGATCCGAGTGATGCATCGATGACGGCATACATAATACACTGGTAAAAATGGGGTTCTTTTTTTATGTAGGAATTCGACAGTAGTCCTACTATTTCGCACTGCAAAACGTAGGAAAAGCAAATACCACATCGGGATGATTGAGAATTTCGCAAGCGGGCGGAAAAGCGACACCTTTTTCGGCGTAAAAACAATGCGCCTGGTGTATACTCAGTATAATCAGACCTTTTGATACGGGAAGCCGAAGAAGTAGCTCACCTGTTCTTCCAAGCGTAGACATGTCGCGAAACAAATGTAAAGAATACTCCAGGTTGTCTGGGGAAATCACACGTTTTCTCGGCGTTGCTACACCGTTTTCACGACCACCGGAGAGTGCGCGAAGAACGTAGTTCATCGAGGCTAGGGTCGAGGCTCGATACTCTTAGTCAAGCATCGTGATGTGTAGAGAAGGTAATTACAACGAGTAGCGATGCTTCATCCTCACGGGTCACGAGGAGAATCATGGGGTCAAAAAGAAGTGTTTCTACACGTCGTCTACAACTCGCTACTCCACACCACCTGTGAGAACATATTTCCCTCGAAACCGACAATTCTATTTCGTGAAACTGACAAGCCCCTAAGCTGAAGCTCAATATTCAGAGAATTGGGATTCTGCCCATGTTTATAAGTCATAATTGATGATGAAAGAATACATTTCAAGCGTCAACCACAGGTAGGTGGCCTGTATGGTTCAATGGGCTCTAACTAGCTACAGGTAGGAAGTTTCAACCGCCGAACAACAGCATACCTGCGCGCATACGTCCCAAACAGAAACCGCTCTCACGGCTTTACGATCAACTGCTTGAAATGTTCGTAAAACGCCAAGAAAACGGTTCAGCTTTCTTCATCGTTGAACGCACTCGCAACATTATGGACTTGTGTGATGCAGCACCTGCATGCCATGGAGATACAGCCCGAGTACGAGTAGCATCGTTGAAAGGGTACATTTGCATAGTAGTTAATGTTTTTTTACCCGGGATTATCTAAGATATGAAATTGTATATAAATCGCGACTTTTTTGTCGGAAAATACCGTGGGGACGCTTGACGAAAGAAACTGTCGTGCGATGGTTTCCTAACAGACACCACATGATTGGGTCCTCTATTGCAAGTGTGGGTAGACGTGTCCCGTGGGGGCTGGCTGGGCAGGCTATGATGTACCTGCATATCGCTTGTTGCACAACCACACCTCGCTTCGCATCACACCGTATCACATCGTCGTCCCATAAATTTCTCCTTTGCTGCGAACCAACCACCCGGGCCCATTGCGAGAGAGTTGGTATGTCTCTTATGCACATAGGAAAGGAGAACGAAACGAGACACAGATAGGTAGAGAAACAAAAAAGCACAGCCACCTAATGCTTGACATCCCCCACAAGTGTAAATGTGATCTGTCCACGGGAACTGGAAATACATGATCGGATTCTCGAGATACATACATGGAACGAAGCGACAGAGATGGGCAGCTGCACGGCTACGGCTACGGCTACGGCAAATACAAAAACCCAACCCCTCCCCCTCCCCCAAAGGTCACATGTCGCCTCCCCTGCCACGTCCGACCACTCCGATGGGTCCCGGGATGTAATCGACCGCCGAGCTGTGGCGGTTCGAAATCGGCTCGAACGCTGACATCGAGCTGGTATGGCCCAACTCAGAGAGGTTGGTGATGACACTGCCGTCCGAAAAGATGCTCATCGACCGCTCGCGAGACGAGTGGAGGTTCGGCGTCGAGTGAGCATCGTGTGGGATCATACCGAACGGAAGCATAATGTTGGAAGATCCGTGAGCTGAGCCGCAAAGCGGCATCTCGGCGGCCGTCTGCTGGAGAGTTGCGTTCTCGAGAGCATAATACGTCGCCCAGTGCTCATGGGAACGGAGGTTGTACTCGTTGATGCGACCATCGAGACGCTGGATTGCGCCCAGGTACTCGGACTCGATCGATTGGCGCTGAATTTCAGCGGCTTCACGCTCGGCTTGTCTCTTCTCCTTCGTGTCGGAGCCCTCGGAGTTCTCGGAGTCCAGTTTCCCGAGGTCGACGCGAAGTTTGGTGAGGCGGGCCAACAGCTTCTCCTTTTTGGCAGCGAGAGAAGCGACTTCCGATTCCACAGCGGACGCCTGGCGGTCAGCATTCGCTTTGTCCTCCGCAGCTTTGGCCAGCGCTGCTGCAAGGCGACGCTTCTCCGCCTGCCACTGTTTCCTCTTTGCTTCCCACTCGGGCTTCATCTTGTCCGGAAGATTCTGCAGATCTTTCATCTGTACCGACATCTGCTCCGTCTCTTCCTCGGCACGCTTGATTGACTCCCTCAAGGCCAGGTTGCGACGGAACGCTCGTTCCTCGCCGCGGTCATTGCCAATCAGTCCACGATGTTTTTCGATCTCTTTCCGGATCTCGCTGAGCGCAGTCTTGTGAGCCTTCCGGATCGACTTGAGATGGCCTCTTGTTTCGGTGACGCTTGAGTTGGCTTGTGCGAGAGAATGCATTAGCGTGGTGACTGGCGAAAGCGGCCTCGATGGCTGTTGCTGATGCTTAGCGGTCGGAGCGGCGGATGCTTGATTCGTTCGTTCGTTAGCTCTACTATTCTCTCCCGAGGAAGAACCGCATCACCAATCTTACCTTGCGCAGGTAGGGTACACGCGCTCGTCCCGTAGAACACAACTCCGCCACTGGTCTTCACGAACTCGAAATCGTATTCCGTCGACCCCGTCAGCCCCATCACCTCCACTGTCCACTCGTCCTCCCCACTTGCGGCAGCAGTGGCAGCAACATCTCCATCGACCTCGCCAATACTATTAGCCCGGCGCGCTAGAGGATATATCTCGGTCTGAGGCCAAACTATCCCATTGACGCGCACGAAAAACGGCAGGCTCGAATCCCGTCCAAGCGCATCAATCCCTCCATTCACCGCATACACCAACTTTTCCTCCCCCTTTGATCCGCCAACCAACCCTACCACAAACCCAACCTCAGTGGACCCAATCTTCGTAATCCACACACTACCACTATCATCACCTCCGGCCAGAGTTTCACTGGAGGCAGTGCCCGCACCCCCGACAATCGTATTCGATGCCTCGGAAGACAGCTGGCTTCGCTCCACTTCCTTCGCGATATGAATCAACGCACTAGCCATTGTGGCCCACAGTGGCTGGTTATTTCGAATACTCTGAACTTGAGTTTTCTTTTTCCGTTTGCCACCGCCCACAGAATTGGACCGTTCCAGCATCGGAATCGACGGGCCACCAACAGCTGCTTCGGGATCCTTGTCTTTTTGTTTGGTCGAGCCATCCTTTGCGTTTCCCGGTAAAGAGCCCAATGACGTGTCGACGCTTTCGGGTCTTCGTATCAGCCAACGCCTGGTAGCCTTCATCGCTGCTTGCGCCATGATATGGATGGCGAAAAACGTGCGAATCCAGCCGGCATTGTCGACACGGCCCGTCAGCATGTTGGAAACCCTTCCTCCTTTGCCCAGGTGCGTCGGTTGTATGCTGTCCCAAGAATCCGACAAGCGAAAACAGCCTTGAACAACCTTGACTCCACTCATGACTCCCGCGCACACCGCTACGTTTCGCAAACTGTCGCCGGTAGAATTCCCAGCACCGAGAGTGATCGCGATTATCGCTTGCGCGAAGTCGACGAGAAAGTTCCACGCAAACGGCCAGAGGAAAAGCGAAACTGAAGCCAAGATACAATCTGCAAACATGATTGTAAGTAGCGACGGTGACCCGTTGGAACCTTGTAGTAACAGATTCGCGAAGGAGGGCACCGAAACGGTGGTGGACAGGCTGAAAAGTGTAGTTGACGGTGGTACAAAGGTTTGCACGAAAAAAAGAAAGTGAATAATGGTCAAGATCGTTGGGGGTATTTGCAGAAAGATGATCAGAAGCGTGATTGTATCCAGAAGTGGGAACGAGGACAGAACAGTGGCTACAGAAGTATCCGACGACCTTCCGCCCGACGGGGTCAGGTCAATCTTCTGGTGATCGCCAACAGTGCCATTCATCCCCTCCCCACAGTTGCTGTCACCATCCTCCCCCAAGCAGTCATAGAACCGCTGCCCTTTCCACCCGTTTGCAACGTCCATGTTCGCCGTTCCATTTGAAGCCGAGTGGAACCGGGCCGCCGCCGCCGACACCTCCTGAATCGCGGGCTGACTCGTAGGTGCTGCTGTTGGTGCTGCAAGCGAGGACGCGGAGCTCGAAGCCCGCGAACGGACCGGGCGTTTGGGAGCGACAAGGCCGTTGTGGGAGTTGGGGCTATTCGAGTGCAGGCCCTGACGCTTTGACGAAGAGCCCGTGGAACCTCGCGGCATCGGAAGCCGGTGTTTGCGTGGCAGTCAAACCCAGTCCGACCTACTCGTCCGAGACGTGAGCCAGACGAAGAGGGAGGGAGGATCCAGTGGGGATTGGCGATGTTTGTCGCGCGCCGGGGGGGGGTGGTACGAGACGGGATGCCGATTCGGAGAGCAATCGGCGCCGGTGCTAGGGAGGGGGGTTGTGTCGAGGGGCGGGTGACAGTCAGCGCAGCCAATTTAAGAGGTGGTGGCCTCCGTGGGCGATAGGAGTGTATCGTGTGCTCGTACGCTGTGCTGTGGTTGAGACCGGGAGTACTTTCAGTGTGGAAAGGGAAGGGGATGGAGGGTGGACTGCGGCTGCGAGTGGGACAAAGTCAGTCAGCAAGTAGTTGGGTTGTCGGTCAGCGGAGCGATCTGCAGCAACCCGCTAAACAAAGCAGTCTAGGCTAGTTTACTCAAGAATCACTCTCCTCTGCACGGCCGATGGCTGAAGAATTATGACATTCCGGTTCCTACTCAGATCTGGTATCGAGAAGCAGACTAGATACGGTATATTTTTTTTCACCACCCTGCTGCCTGGCTAGAAGGCTGGCCGGTTGTTTGCCGGCTGGCTGCAGCCTGGTTGCCAGGGCCAGATACCAACAGCATTCTTCGACGAACTTTGTTCTCCGCCCGAGAACAATATCGGTCAGGGCACGCTCAATGCAACAATTCCCCTCTTCGCCCTCTTCTCCCGGCGGAGAAAAGGCATGTCGCTGGATGATAGCGAGCCACCAGGAGGTATCTACACACCACGGTTTCGTCTTGCAACCAGCCGGTTGCGGTTATCGACTAAAAAAATAATCTCACGACCAACCACACGCCAGTTTCCCCCACTTTGCTCCCCGGCCGATCACCCCCGAATGGGACCACACCTCCGACATCGTGCAGAGAAGCCTTTTCTCTTCTTATTAGATATCTACATACCTAGATACTCCTATCCGTCCGCCCGACGGCAGAGGAACAAAGCCGAGTGATCCCCAAAACGAGGGTAGACGGATAGACGCATCAAGACTGACAGCTTTCTGAAGCCCCATGCAATGCCATAAAACACAATCAATGGACGGACGGACACCTGCACACAATCCATCCAGAATTTCCTGCAGCCGCGGGGCGCGGTCGACCCCGCCGTCTGCACACCATGCTAGATATACTGTTCTTCCTATCTCTCAACCCCACTTTGATGGCAGGCGGGGTCAGAAGAGAAAAAAACAAAAAAGGGAGAGCCTCATATGCACTCCAAAGCTTGTCTGCTCAGTCGTCGAGGGTTTTCGCCCTGGGTGTCCGTGTTCGCTGGCCGAGGTGCCAGAGTCCGTCATATTAATATCCGGTCGATCGGTGTTACTAATTGACAGAATCTGGAGGCGAACCATAGGACGCCTACATATTCACATACGGAGACACTGGTGCCACGTCACTCCCGTTCACGGAATACTCTTTCATGCTCCCGCGATGTACATAACTAACGAGGGGAGAGACTTCTTCACCTTCTCGCAGAAGACCGGAAGACGTACATAACGAAAATTCAGATACAACCCCGCCAGCCACAGCCACGGAAAGCCCTTTTTTTTCTTGTTCAGCGGTCAAGAGCAGGGATGTGATCTCTAGTTAATCTCGACCGCCCATAATGCCGAGTGCACTCTCGCGCCCTGGGTATCATACCCGATAATGATGATGCCAAATGGCCCAAAAAAAAACATGAATTCCATCTAATTGTCTATCTATCTACACGCTTTTCTCCGGCTCCCGACGAAGTCGTGCCATCGCGAGAGTCTGTAAGCTGGCAGAGGACTCTGCTTGTGTATCAGTCGGCAGCGGGTTGCCATGTCACGTGTTTGTCACGCTGCTCGCTCCGCTCCCGGCACTCAAGAGTCCTCTAGAATTCCACCGAACCCACTGGTTGCGTCCGCCCGGATCCTGGTCCGTCGGCACTACCGTCGGGTCTCGATTCTGAATATGGCAGTCAGTTTGAGATTATTTTCGTCGGGCATGCCGGGATAGGATGGATATGTTGACAAAATTCATGCCTATTTGTTGACCATCACAGCCGAGATGGGACGGATATGTCGACAAAATTCATGCCCATTATTTAGTTGGCCATCACACAAACAAAACGGTGGCGGTCTGGAGGTAGGGATATCGAAGCAACCCGCAAATACTGACCCCACATGGAGCGGAGAATAGATATGTATGTACGACGGCGGAGGAATCGCACCTAGTATGCATACACTGTCGGATTCCCACGTGATATCCGAGGAACGGACTTGGAAGGACCTGTGCTACATACCACAAGCGCACGAAAGGCTGCCCCTGGGGGTGCATGAATCATTATTGGGACGGGAGATCCGTTCGATTAGTTGCCAAGTCGGTGGCAAGTCCGAGCGATCGGGGCTGCGTTTCGGATTAGACTACAATGGGCCGGGTACGGGTTATGGTCATTTGGTCAGGTGAATGCTACATAGACGATGCAAAAAGGATCCGGATCCCAGGGCGCCATACACAAGGGCCCTCAAGGTGAGTTGAAATTGAAGTTGGTTGAGACCATGCGCGGATGCGGGGGAAGTTGAAACCCGACACCCCGCACTGCATCGTATGGAATCCCCTGGACAGGAACAGTTTTCCAGGGGGAAGAAGTGGCGTATCCTCCATACTGCGATCGATATCCACGTTATGTTCAGAGCTCTCAGGTGCCGTTGCTGGTATCCAGTGAAGGAGGCGATGCTGATGATGATGGTGATGTCAAATATAACTGAGAGAGCTGATTATCTTTGTTGTTCGAACGAGGCGGAAGAACCTCTATATACATGCATATCCAACCCACTATCTGTCACGACTCACGACCTCCATCGCCCATCGGAACTAGAGCTTGTCGGCGGGCCACTTGCCAGCATGTGCGCTCACTTGCCACCACTGCATTCACTTGCAGACGTCTGGATCTGACAGTTGAGCCATTGATCGCTGCTCAAGCAGATTCCGAGTGATTACTGGCGACGTGCCGCTTAATCGGGCTCGATGTGTTGGTAAAACGTGAGTGTGTACATAATCGTGGTCTCGCGCACGTAGACATCGAATTTTCGATTTCTGATTACTCTGGGTGTACGTAGATATCACCGCCCTAACATTCGACAAGATACGGACCTAAGTAATTGGGGCTGAGATACCTAGATATGTATGTCCTCATTTACACGCCCAGCTCGCTTCGGTTTTCGACAGAAGAATTTGGGCTTTCACGAGGTTGCGCGTCCCATGAGGCGGAGCGTTTGTCTTGTGACGGATGAGATGAACGAAGATCAGCAAAGCCCGACTTGGCGCTTGGCGCCAACGGAAGTCGGGACTCGGACTGCGGCGAAAACTTCAGTCCGAGGGATGAAGATGATGCCGTGCAGCCGTATGCATATGAAGAATTCTGTCTTACCTAGTTATATCTGCACGGCCAGAGCGAATATCCAGGAACAGTCTTGGAAAGTCGAGGCTACAGATTCTGTTCGCACGAAGGAATAACTCCTTATTTGCTCAGACCGAACTGCCTCGCTGGATTCGCTCTCCGAGGATTGCGTGGGCGGGCAGCCGGGGCCCCATGGTTTTCCGCGCATGCGGCTCGTGGTCCTTGACAAGCGCGCGGCCATGACTGTGGCGGAGTGCAGATGGCTTGGACGAGTGCGTCATCAAATGGAGGAAAGCGAGAATACGGCTCCATACCAAGCCGACCTCCCAGTACTTGTCGTCTGGGCGGGAGCTTAGTCGTTAGCCATCAAAGCCCCTCTCCACCCATTCTCTCTCAGTTCCCTTTGACGCTCATCTCCATCGTTTCCAGCACCCTTCTGCCACCCTTCTACCACCCAACCCACATCCCTCCCTCGCTACTGGCTGCGCAACACCGGAGCTTTGTTCTCGATCATCTAAACGACCACCCCCGCCAATACTGCCAAACCTCCCACATAGACATGAGTTGGAAAGGCTTCTCGCGAGGTGTCGTGAGGGTGAGATCCGGATCACAGGAATTCCGTGGGCGCAGATCAGGTACTGAGCGATCCCTCTGCAGGCACCCCAGTCGATAAAACAGAAGTTCAACTTGGTAACTATGCGCCCGGAACCTCCCATCGTTGCTACGATTAACCACTTCTGCAGGGCGACAACACGAAAGACCCAGTGTACGTAGACGCCGAGCGACGATTCCAAGAACTAGAGAATGTGAGTACGGCCCTGCCAACTCTCCGACCCGGAAGATTTTAACATCTGGCGCCAAAGGAGACAAAAAGACTACATGACGAATCGAAGAGGTAGAGTCTGAACGCGGCCGGGTATTGCGGGGTAGACTTTGGCTGATTAGGGCTTGTCTCAGGTACTTCGATGCCATCAATGGTACGCATTCCTACGGACGAGCCGCCGCGCCGCAGCAAGCACGCCCAATCGTCCGTCATTGCTGCTAACGAACAGTACTGTGCAGGCATGCTGGATCATCAGATCGAATTCTCCAATGCGATAGCCGAGATCTATAAGCCCATCTCGGGGCGGGTGTCGGATCCCGCGTCCTTCAAGGATGAGGGCAATCCGGAAGGGATACGGGCGTGCGACGAGTACAAGGACATTGTTACCGACCTTAAGGCGACTCTTTCTCCGGAACTAGAGATGATCGAAACTCGGATTATCCGGCCGGCGGATGAATTGACGGAGGTCATCAAGGTAATCCGAAAGACGGCGCTGAAACGCCAACACAAGCAGCTCGACTACGACCGACACCGAGCAACGCAGAAGAAGCTACAGGAAAAGAAGGAGAAGACATTAAAGGATGAGAAGGCTCTGTACAAGGCCGAAGCGGATGTCGAACTGGCGACCCAGGAGTTCGACTATTACAACGAGTTGCTCAAGACGGAACTACCGAAGTTGTTCACGTTGGAGCGAGAGTTCATCAATCCGCTATTCCTAAGCTTCTATTACATGCAGCTCAACATCTTTTATACCCTTCACGAGAAGATGCAAGCGATCAACATCGGATACTTCGATCTCGTGAGCGACATCGAAGGGCTCTTCACAAAGAAGCGCGGTGACGTCCAGGAACGGACCGAATCCCTGTCGATCACGAAGTTTAAGACTCAGGGCCATAAGATGAAGCCGAACGCCAAATTTAACAAGTTCGGGAAAGAGGAGGAAGCTACCGCGGGCCGCCGTCCAGCATCGATGGACTCTGTCCGGCCCGTCATGAGAGAGACGGATACCCCCCCGCCGCCATACAGCGCAACCACGAAATCCGCGGGTCTCCTGGCGGACACCAAAACCACGTTACCAGTTCCTGGTAGCGCCGGCGTCGCAAGGAGCAATTCGACCGGGAGCAATTGGGGTGCCGCAGCGGCAGCCAAAAAAAAGCCGGCGCCGCCACCGCCGAGGCCGAAGCCCAAGAACCTCAGTGTCGAGACCGAGAAAGCGACGGCACAGTACGATTTCGAAGCGCAAGCCGACGGAGATCTCAGTTTTGCCGCCGGTGACGTCATAGACATCGTACAAAGGACCAGTAACGCCAACGAGTGGTGGACGGGGAAGCTTCACGGAAAGCAAGGACAGTTCCCTGGTAATTATGTGAAGCTAAATTGATTCGGTTGTCATTAGTCTTCTTTCACTTCATGCTTTCCCTCACTTTGCGGTTTGGAACCGGGGGCTCCGTCCGCGGTTTTTTCAGGCCTTCCGCTTCGCGTTACTTTCTGGGTTAGGTGTCTGCGCTTTTTTTTGTTGAAATGGGATGTCGTGCTTTTGGTTTGTTTTGGGCTCTCCTTCCCTTCGGGGTAGTTGGTTCGTTTGCTACTTCGTTCCGTCCTTCATATGATTGTGTATTTGAAGATTGTAGGTAGAGTACGTTCACTTGCTCGCTGTAACTATTCAGGGCTGTAGTTTGGGTAGGACGATGCCATATATCTTGCAAGTCTCAGCTTTCGTCTGCTTGTACGTCCTCGCTGCGATGAAATCTGTGGTTTTATTTTATTTTATCATTAATAGCGTGCGACCCAGCTGGATCGTGGCGATGTACCTACAGACTGTCCACTATCAGACCTCGAGCTCGATCAGTGTGCGCAGTGGCCGTTGTAGCTCCCCCTTGATATCTGTGGTTGGTTGATTCTTGGAGATATGTATGCGCCTACGTAATAGCCGGTGAATGGAATGCGGGGCTCTAGCTCTTGGCAGAATAGCTCATCCCTGAAGTCCTCCACTTCCAATTAACGCAACATCACGCCTTTTTGCACCCGCGACCTTGATGACCACCCCCCAACCAGCCGGCGGTCCGTCACCGCAAGTACTGCAATGGCTGCATCGTGTTATCGCTCCTGTCAGCCAACCAGTCCACCACTGTCCGCAAACCCAGCTGACGTAGGCCTTATCCGTAGGAGTATCAAGATCCGCAGCGAACCTACAGCGACGTTGCAAACACCCTTGCAAACCTCCCCACACTCGCACCGCGGACAAGTGTTTACAGTGCGTTGAGTATCCGTCGAGTCTACCGTTGGGCGGCTTCTGATTCATCGCAGCACACGAAAACGGCAAGCCGGAGCTGCTCGTCCACCTCTTCGGCACACTGCCCGTGCTCTTTCGCGGCGCGACATATAACATCCCGATTTCGATATGGGTTCCACTCACGTACCCGAAGCAGCCGCCGATAGCCTTCGTTACGCCCGCAAAGGACATGCTCATCCGCCCAAGCAACCATGTTGACCTGGCGGGGAAGTGCTATCACCCGTACTTGGCGAATTGGATTCAATACTCAGATGTGAGTCGAGTGATGGTGGCATTGCCAGGGGTTAGCGCTGACCACGGCTAGAGATCAAACATCGTCGACCTCTGTGATGTCCTGCGGGGCGTGTTTGGGCGGGAGCCACCAGTCATGGCCAAGCAGCCGGAACAGCAACCTATTGCTCCGAAGGAACCTCCTCCGAGGCCGCCGCTGCCGTCCGAGCTAGCTGCGAAGAGCTCGCCACCACAATCCCGACAGCCCCTGCCGACTCCACCCCCCGTGCCGCCGCTGCCGAAAGAACTGGCTGCACACGAGGAGCCGCAGAGACATTCTGTTCAATCTATGCCGGCGCCGGCTCCCCACCAACAGCCCCCGCCGCCACCTCCGCCTCCGAAGCCGTCGGCCACCGGTGGAGCTACCACTCATCCCCCACGTTATGCCACGCCGCCAATGCAGTACAGAGGCGTACCACCCCCAGGATCACCGCAAGCACAAGGCTGGCCGATTCACCACCCCCAACTGCCTTTCTCCCACCCACCGCCGCCGCAGCACGCCTCTCCTCCTCCGCCACCAAAACCGCAAATGTTCCCAGTTACACGGCCCCCCTCATACCAAGGATACCCACCCCAACACCAACAGCCGCAACTGCAACTCGCCGCCCCAACCACGCCCCAACCCGCTCCACCAAGCGATCTCCTGGACTCACCCTCCCCGGCGTTAACCCCCCTTTCACTACACCCACCTCCACCGCCTCCTAACCCCGAAAAACCGCACATGCTGACGCGTATCGGCGCCGCCCTTCACGCCCTTGCCGAGACGTCGCACGCCCAAACCTCTTCCGCGCTCTCCGGCGCCTCAGTGCAACGCACGGCGCTGCAATCGTCATCCCTCCAGCTCGAGCGCGAAGCCCATGAACTTCGTCGCATTAACGCCGTCTGTGACAGCGACTCGGAAATCCTACGGGAGAGAATCGCTATGGCTGAAGCGGTGATTCAGGATTGCCGGACACGCGAGCTGCCGGAGGTGGATTCCATGGTCGTTGCTGGAAGTGTAGTCGAGACCCAGCTGTATGAGCTCGTCGCCGAGGAGGTGGCGATCGAAGACACCATCTACGTCCTCGGTAAGGCCCTTGATAGGGAGAGGATTACACTAGAGGTCTTTTTGAAAGTAAATTTCCCGCTCCTTTGAGTAGGTTTTTTGGAAGAGTGAAACTGACGAGTTGCGGACAGCACGCGAGGACCTTGGCTAGAGAACAGTTCTTGAAGAAGGCGTTGATTCGGAAGATATCGGAAGAGTTGGGGATTGAGTGAAGGTAGATACTTGTAGTACCTCCCTCCTCGTCTATTCTTTGCTTAGGATGGCTGTATCTCAGGATGAGCGCCCACGATATGCCATATGCCAGTGTTCGTGACAATTCGAATCATACAAGTACCTTGCTGCTGGAGCGTTTGGAACAAATACCCTCTAAGACTAGCAGCGCCTTATCTGTGCAAGGCGAAATTCTGTATCACTCGGGTGGAGGGTAGACTATTTGGGTGGTTTGAGTGAGGACAAGTGAGGGAGAGTAAGCAAGGTTTCCTCCACGCCCTCTCTCGGGCATTCTATCAGTTCGACAGGCTTCGCGGATTGGTTTCTGGACATCCGGCGGGCCATCGGTGGCGCTGAGACCATGCATTTCATACCAGTCATACCTTTGGTCAGAACTTGAGGCTTTTGTTCAGTAATTCTTGATAGATAGGCTGCAATTACACTCATGAATTGAGGAACTCCAAAAAATGCGGATACACAGGAATATCTTCCTCACCCCATCAGCTGCAGGGGATCCTCTGGTGGCCACCTAGTCTGGCAGAAGCTCAAGCAACGCTTGATACTCTGCAGGAACTTCCTCGTGACTTCGTCGCTCATGATGTGAGCCGCGCCGTCCTTCTGGTTCTCGTGCAACTTTTCTCGGGCGGATCGCTCGTGGATTCCCACCATGGTGACTCCGATGGGCCATGCACTATTTTCCTTCCGGATCAGCATCAATCTCGGGTGGAGGGGGTGGGGAAAAGAAGGGGGAAGGGAAAAGAACATACGCGTTTCCAATACTTAGCTTCAAATAGACATCGTTCGCCTTGACGTATCTCCTCGCCTGGGCCTCCACGACTATCTCGCACACCTTCTCGAAGACGTTCGCCTTGAGATTTTTCTGCTTGAAATGCCGGAAAAGTGGCTTCATATACTCTTCCGCCTGTTTCATCGCGTCCGCCGCCTTCCTCCCCTGAAAGCTCTCCTTCACCGACAGCGGCCGTTCATCCAGTGCTCTCCTCCACTCCTGCACCACCAGCCGGAACCACGCGTCCAGTTGTCGGTACACCAGCTCGGGATCCTCCTTGACGTTCTCTAGCTTGACGCGCATCTCTTCCTCGGAGATCAGCGGCGCCGGAGAATCCAACGGGTCCTTCGCCGCTTCGCGCTGGGCCATGATGCGCTTGCACCTCTTGATCCTTCCTATGGTACTCTCGCCGAAGAGCCTAGCCGGATGTCCCATCTCCCTCAGTAATTTCACCGCCGTCTCCTCGGTCATCTCCTCCCTCCCCTCGTTGTCGGCCGCTTTCTCGACCTCGTCTCCCGCGCCCTCGCGCTTCTTCCTCTCCTCTTCCTCGCGCTTCCTACGCTCCACGGCAAGTAGTCGCTGCTTCTCCTTCGCCTCCTCACGCTTCTGCGTTGCCGCCTCCTCTTCGGCAGCCTTCGCCGCCGCTTTCGCCGCTCGCGCAGCCACGAGCTCTTTCTGCCGCTGCGCGTACTCGCTCTGTCGCGCCGCTTCGAGCTCGGATCGTTTTAGGTATTTCGATTTCGGTACCTCTGTGGTGGTGACGGTGGTGGTTGAGCTGCTGGTCGCGGTGGGCGCTTCTTTGCGTTTCTTGGAAATCTCAGAGGAAAGGATCGAGGTGAAATCCATGGCGGGCGGTGCGTGTGTGGGTATGGCAGGTTCTATCAAAAGTCGCTGGGTGGGAGTTTGGTGAAGTCGAAATCAAATTGCACCCACCAACGTTCTGGAGAATGTTAATTCTAGAAAGTGTAGCTGGAGCCACATCCGTCAACCTTAATCACCTTCCGGTACTAGCGCTGAATCTTTCTCTCCTTACATAGATTCACCACTCTAAACTTCCAAACCCCTATTTCAATACCCACTTATAAGCTTTTGACACAAAAATGTAGCAGAAAAAATAGTTTAAAAGTATGAGTGCGTAGATACACATCTAAACCTACCATGTTTTCCCATCCTCGGAAGAGTGCGTGGAAAACAGAGTGTTACTGCAGCCTACGGAATGACATCAGTTGCCAAGCCCATGACAAGTCAATCTGGTGAAGCCACGCAGCACAAAGTACCCTAACTAACTAGAGGCCGGAGCACATGTTTGTCAGTCTATCTAGCGAAACCCACATCGAATACACTCCGTCGCCGCCGTCGCTCGAGCCGTATTGTCCACACCATACACACTCACTATGCAATCTTCACCGACAAGCGAAAAAATCACGCTCACGTATCCGCTGTTCTGCGCCGACTTCATCGATGCGGATCATCTAGTCGTCGGCGGTGGTGGCGGCGAAGGTCGTAGCGGCGTCGGAAATAAAATCGTGGGGCTCCCCCCGTCTACTCCCCTTCCGCCGTTTTGCGCGTCTGTTGACGGATCTAAAGACCCTCCTCGATGTCTCGAAGTCCGCGTCTACGCAGTCGGCAACGGTCACCAACATCCAGCAGCTATCGCAGTACAACTTGAGTGCATCCGAGGACTCGTGCATGACTCTGGTCGTCTCGCGGCCGCCGTCCTCGAAGCAGGAGGCGAAAGAAAAAGCCGCGCCACCGCAGTTGCTCGCCGGAATCAACAGTTCCGAGGCTCAACAATGCGAGGGGAAGAACGAGCACTTCCGTGTATTCTCCGTTGCACCGGAGGACAACGCAATCTCCGCCGTCATGCAGAGACAGTTGTTCACCCCGACGATGACAGCCGATGTCTACCAGCGTGTCTTGCGGACACGGGGGCCCCTTGCGGCGGCCGCGAGCGGAGGCGGAAAGCACGGATTCGAAGTAGTACTCGTTTCTACCGGCGACTTCTCGTTGAAACGTCGGATCCCCACGGAGACCGAGGTGGCAGATCTCGATCTGGCTGAGGATGGTACGCTTGTATACTGCACGTCCAAGGACATCCTTATCACCTCTGGATCCGGATCGTCTACACCCACAAAACTCAACTTCCAAACCACACCAGCAATCCCCGGGACTCTCCGGACCATCCGGTTCCTTGGTCGCGACCGCATCGTGGCGATCATTAATGCGCCGCAGCGCTCCGGCTCGGAACTGCTACTCCTCGATGCTACCACTGGCGGGATCGTGGCGCGTAGGAAACTCCACAAGGGCATTGGCGCGGCGACGAGTCTGGACACAGTAGCACTCTCCACCGCCAGTGGTGATGGCATCATCGCTGTTGCCGGTGCGGACCAGAGTGTCGAGGTCCTCGTTGTCGACGATGGCGCAAGGCTAGAAACCGCTCACGTGTTTAAAGACGTGCACCCCTTCCAGATCTCTAAAGTGGTGTTTTCTCCGGCGCCGGCACCCCCCGCCGTTGCAACTGATGACGACGAGACTCCGCAACAACAGGTTATACGTCTGGCTACTACCAGCATCGGCAACACAGTCGTTGTGCACACGCTGCCGCTGATCGTCTCGGGGAAGGACGGGTACGCGCTGCTACGATCGGGCGCCGTGCTGAGGCAAACGGCGATTTCCGTGCTGCTCAGCTTGGTGGCCGTCGTCGTGTTTGCCGCCTTGCTGCAGTTAGTGTTTGTTGCCCGGGGGGGATTGACGGGACTCCCGGGCATCAGTGAGATGTTGCCCCCGATCCCGGGGATGGGAGAGCATACCACCACCACGACGGGGGTAGTGAAGGAGTCGGATGTGGATGCCTTCATCGCAGGGATGAGGAGCGGAGCTGCTACCGATCCGTTCGGCGAGGGCGATGTGGTGGACGGGCATGAGATTCGGGAGGAGTTGTTGAAGAAGGTTGTCGCTGCTTCTGACGATATCGCGCAGAGCACGAAGGATGAGCTCTGTTCGTGTGGGGGTTCGTCTGTTGGTTCTCTTTTCCGCTTGCACACTTCTCCTTCTCTCCATAGACCTAGATTGGACGCTTGCTTGTGAATTATGGGTGGCTGCTCGAGAGCCTCATGTATTTAATGCTTTAATGGAGGGTATTTACGATCTGCATGCTACTTCCGGGCCCTGCGCAATTTGGCTTGTGCCTCTACTTGTTTGTGTCCGTCTAAATCGCTGATATAAAATGGCAGCATAACAGAAGAGCTCTACCATCCAGCCAACAAAAGAAAGTCATCCCAACTCTAGTCACACCAGCACTGTCTCATCGTGATACCGACCGCGCAACCGCTACACACCTCGCACAAATGTCTATCGTCATCGATCCCTTCCCAACCGCTCCTGCCCATCCTCAACCAATTCGTATGCTGGCCGGAACCGTGGCCGGCCGCTCTCGTCTTCCGGCAACTGCAACACCGGATTCGGGTGGGTATCCGTCGTCCCACCAAGACTAGTGTACCCCATATCGTAAAGACAGCAATACGGGACCTCCAGCTCCTTCAAGAACTATCCGCGGCACAACCGTCAGCCCGGCGCTCTCGTCGCCATCCAAACCTCTCGGGCAAGAAAAAAAACACTTACAGCCCAAACCTCTTGGTAGTGCCAGTCGATGACGGGCTGGACGCGCATGAAGTCCGGCCAGCCGTGGTCCGTACGGTCAAAGTGGCCCAGGAACTCGCCGTGGGGGTCGGTGCGTCTGGTGCCGACGAACACGGCCTTGATCTTGGGGTGCTCGCGGAGATACGTGGCGAACGCCGACCTCATGGGCAGCGCGTAGCGGTGCAGGTCGAGCGCGTACGCGCGCACGCACGCGTCGACGAAGTCGTCGACCTCGGCGAACGGGTGCGACGACATCACGTAGACGCTCTGGACCGTCGACGTCGGCGCGATCGTCGGCGCCCCGAGACTCGACAGGAACAGCAGCAGCAGCACGAGACAGTCCTTGCCGCCGTTGAAGGAAATCGCTAGCTCGTCGAAGCTGGCGGCCGTCGGGGTTAGCACGGAAGAGATCGCCCCCGCCCCCGCCCTGGCGGGAGGAATATGGGAACGCACCTGTACTCCGCTAATGCCCGCCGCACTACCTCCAGTGATATCCGCGTCTGCTTTTGCACCCGCGACAATAGCTCCGTGCGCGGCGGCCGGGCGAGGAACTTGGCGATCTGGTCGTTGAGGCGCGCACACACCTCCGGGAGCGGAGGCGATGTCGCATCGTACGACCGCAGCCTCATCGTTTTCGACTGCGGTATTGTCGCCGTCGGCGTTGGGGCTTTGAAGCCGTTGGTCATGATCGTGACGGTACCGTTTGTCGCTGCGATGGAGATGGTGCCGTTCGCAGCTGCCGTCGTGGGCTTGCCGGTGTCGGACGCCATGGCGGCTCGTGTGCGGGGAGGACGGGGGAGGGTACGGCGAGGAAAAGGCTAAAAAGCTGGGACTGGAAGTATGTAAATGGACGCCCGGAACCAGATATCTGCGATCACCTCCCTCCCGCGCCCCCCCCCCCGCGAGATACATATGTACCCGCCACATCCCCACTTAAAACCCTGCTTTTCGGAGAATTGCCGATGGTGGCGGCCCGGAGTTGGATGGGTCCCACCACGTGTGGAACACGGAACGGATTGGCTTATGGATCTTGGCAAGTCGTGGGTCGCCCTACCCTATTGGTACATATGATATCTAATCTAGGTACATACATGGCAGCATCGCAGAGAAGGCTGTGAGGTCGGCACACAGAAGAGCTGGAGTCGTCACTCCTCTTGTCCGTCTTGGTTTCGCGCTGGTCCGTTCGGATTTTTTTCCGCTTGTATATAGCTACAATGTGTGTGTGTAGTTAGTAGCACGGTTCGCCCATCACCCGTGTTCGCCGCCCCATCCGTACGCTTTGTGCAAGGCGGTGCACATAAAAAAATAATACTGCCGACCGCCACCTGCTCCTAGAACCACGTAAGCAACCACCCCTCACCCGACGCTCCAATACCTACATATGCATGTATCTCTATGTGCATTCCATTCTGACGCGGCCTGCTTCGCTCCACATGTAGTCGCTTCCTCGCATCGGAGACATCACGTTCGGCCGTGCAGCGTCTTCTCGTGCAATACCCCCCAAAAATGGGTCGCGGGATCGTGTACCTATGATTCCCAAGGGGTATGTACATAGCCGACCAGGGCTCCAGTCGAGACAACGATATCTAGATACATACATACGGACCACCCAACAAAGCCCTCGGCCCCTGCATTCGTCTCCGCCAAATATTTGCCCTCCGGCAGTTGGTAGATAAAAGCGTTGCCGTCTGGCGGCTTAACTACCGACTTAGTTACTCACCGACTTATGTACCCGTGGCCACTGGGAGCTGTCCGCCTGCGTGCTGATTGGCTGTGCTGCCCGGGCGTTGGTCCTCCCGAGGCACCCTAATCTTGGGCCATGCAAATCCCCCACGATTTCCGTTTAATCGTACTCGTATTCAGCCTCTGTAGACTATGGCGGCGTAAATCCCCCGCGAGCCAGGCGAGCAGCCACTGCCTCCCGCCGTCTCCGCGTGATATGCAATGATTGACTCCGACACTCGCGGCGCCATTGTTTCTCGCTGGGCGATGATTCCAAGCACAAGACTACCAAACCTCTTTTCCCTCCGACGCCGCGGCTTTGTGACGCGTTATGCCTAAATGGAGCACTATCTACATAGCTACTCGGTAACTCGCTTCCTGACGCCGTCGTCCGCGGCGATCTGCTCGATCTGCTTCGCCCTGCGTCTAGCGTCGATCTGCGATACAAACCACGTCAGTGGGGGCACATACGGGGGCGAAAGGGAGGTGAAGGGAAGGACTACGAATTTCGAGTACGTGGCCGGCATCACCTGCTGCTCCTTGTCGACGTGGAACGTGTAGTTGAACATGCCGGTCTCGACGACCTTTCCGTGCTCGACGGCCCATGGTCTAGCGCATCAGGCAGCCGCCAAAGATCACGAGCTGGTGGCGGTTGCGGTAACTGCGGCTGCATGGCCATGGTGCTCTGGGCCATGGCCGCGGCCGTGTAGTAACTAGATGGTGTTCTCCGGCTTCGTGGCGGCGTCGAGCAGGTCCTTGTACTTTGCCTGCTCCATTCACATGCGGTGGATCAGGTCGGACTCCTTGCCGCCTCCTGGGCACTAAATTCCCTCTGCTTCTTCTCCCGCTGCTCCGTTGCCGCCGGTGGAGGAGGAGAGAGCAAATTTCGCTTCCGCGAGAACTTGCAGCTACAGCTTCTGCAGCTTCATGATCTTCAGCGACTGGCAGACGCCCTCATATCTGCTCCCGCCGACGACCGGGGACCGTCTCGCGGTCGGTCCGGATCCGAGAGCGCTGAGAGGGGGGAGAGGGATTCGTGCACGCGAAGACGTCGTGTGTGGTACGGGGCGTGGTGGAGGTGATGGGGTTCGTGAAAGTCATGAAGTAACTAACGGGGTGAAACTCGATTTTTCCGTCAAGTGATATTTATCCCTCCACCAGAGATCGTCCGGCTATGCAGGGACTGGGTTATCAACTCGCGAATTGCCTTGTAATGGTGCAAAAAAAAAAAGACAATGCACCAAACCCGGATTGAACGGGTGACCTTCAGATTACCCCGGATATTGGATATGACCGAATATGCTTCAGTCTGACGCTCTCCCAACTGAGCTATTGGTGCAAGTTGTTACGTGCCATCTCCACGCGACATATCTGACCCATTGCTACAGCGAACGCAGCTGTAAATTCTCCACGCCGATGGTAATGGATTACATTGTGGATGAGATACCTGTAGTAGTGTACTTAGCCTACTCTATTCTAGCCGGATCTAACGACAAACAGAAATGCCCCCGGGCTCAGAAAGCGGCTGCCTCGCGCATCGAGATCTGCATGCACTCGTCCGAGCTCAGTCCCGATATCGCCCACTGCGCTTTGACCAGCTGCCACGAGTCCCAGTCCAGTTCCATGTTCTGGCCTGTGCACGCATCGGTCGCATCCTGCGCCACTGTGCACGCAATCCATCAGCATGGGTGTCGGAGGGAGAGGGAGGGAGAAGAGGAGAGTCGTACGTCCGCAGAACCAGGAAGTGTACCCTTCCGCCAGCACGTGGAGCGTATCGACTGCGTCGTCGGCGATGTCTTCCACCCGGTGCGGAACACCCCTAACCCCGGTGGTTCTGTCCGTCCCGCTGGCCTGCGCATCGACCGCAGCTGCATCCTCGGCGATGTCGTCCTCGGAGATATCATACCGCTCCTCTAGCACATCTTCAAACACTTCCTCCACCAGGTCCCTCCACTCCCCGATCCCCACCGCCAGCTGCGCCCCCTCGCCCCCACGATCGAACTCTGCAAACAGATCCAGCACCCACTCCGCATCCTCCCTCTCGCACACCAGCGTCTCGAGGCGGTCCCGGTGGCCTTCCAGCTCGATTTCGAAATCCTCCGCCCATGCATGTGCCCGGTCCCGTGCCGAACGCGGAAACAGGTACGGCGAGAAGCCAAGGCCGTATAGGGAGGTCACCTGGCGGGACATGAGGGCCAGCAAGGATTCGACCGTTGCGGGCAAAGGCCGCTTGAGCGGGTGCGCTTGGAGGGTGGAGATTGCCGAGGAGATGGCGCGAGAGGTGGAGGCTACTTTGCGAGTAAGGCAGATAACGTATGAAAGACCCAGAAGCGTGTTGGTAGTACGCAGCGGCCGGGAGTGCTTGCGGGGGAACGATTTGGTGCGGGCCATCTCGGGGTCGAGTAGACTTGACGACCGGTCCGGACATGTGGACGACGATTGGGATCGGGCGTATATGTATGTATGTATGTATGTGTATTCTCCCCCATTCTTCCCGTCCTTCTATCACCGCCCAGCCCGATGCACTCTGGCATCTTCACTTGCAGTATCTCGTGTTTGCAAACCGAGTGATGGTTTGCTCGTCGGTGTCATCGCCCAAGATTGGAACGCGGTTTGTCGGCCCGACTACTCTAGTTCTCGACCCCAAGGCTGGGTCTCCGAGATATTCCCAAGTGCAAGTATCGCGAGCACCCCGGAGCATGGCGTCTCCCCTCCCGTCCCAGATATCCCCGCCGCCCCCGCCGAATGGGGGTCCGTGTAAAAGGCGAGTCCAGGGAAGCCGGCAGGCAAACACACGGCCAGGAGTTGGGAACACTTGAGCAGGGTGGATGGGACATCTTCGCCGCCCCATGCTGTATCACGAACAGTACCTTGAGTTGCTGAGTGCAGTTTGCTGCTCTGGCGCAATCCGGAGACGAGGAGCCGAGAATAACGCTCCCGTGGCTCATAGCCGTTTCGCCGTTTGCTGTACCAAGCGAGCATGGAGCATCAATCTTCCGTGACATCCGCCTCCGTTGGAGCCACGCGGTTTGCGGAGCCGGGCCGCGTCGGAACGAAACGCCGGACAAGGGAAGTTTCAACACCGTAGAATCGCCATGAAGCATCCCGTCATCGAGGAATGCCTGCACGGATTGATATCTATCGGTACATAAGGAGCTGTAAGTGCATTCCGTGTCACACACTCACGGGATGCGAGGGTTGGCTCTCACAGCAGCACCGGGTTTCGCCTATCGCAGACAGCCATCTACACCGTAGTCCAACGGGTGACTTCCGCGGCCCACGCGCCAGTCGGCGAGGAGACCCCGGGAAGGCAATGGCGCACGCTTCCAAATCGAAGTCGATCGTTCGGTCCGACGGCGCTCACCGACAGGAGCACTGGACCTGCAGTCCCCGAACTAAGAGAGCGTCTATCCTCGAGATGCCCAAAGAACTGACGAGACGGATATCGCAGCAAGCCGGAGTCTATCGGTTCCCCAAAATTGCCTCTTGGTGGTGAGTATGTGTACAGACGGACGCCGTATAACAGTCTGTTCATGGCCGCACCGAGTGTGAGACAGCGAAGTTCTCTCCATGTCGTCTCCGGTTAGTACTTAGCGCTTAGCCCTCCCTCAGACGCCACCAGGCTTCGCCCCCGGACTGGCAGCGGCGGCGCGGGTAGCGCTAAGGCTCCATGCCACCGCCAAGAGAGCAGAACTATCAATCCCTTATGTAGATAACTTCCAGAGCGCGATCCCCGAAGTCACGGCTGCAGGTGGGGATAGTGTTCCAGGCTACTTATACTTCTCATGGCAGGCGGCCAAGTACCTAGGGGTATCTAGAGCACCTTCCGACTTGAAAGAGAGCCCGCGAGCTGGCAGCCACCCCCAAAGCTCCTCGAGTCACCGATGATCGGCTGTGGCGAGGTCCGGACTTTCCCCGTCGACTTGCCGTCCCCTGGCCCGCAATCTAACTACTGCCATTGCGGATGACATAGCCAAGGATATCAGAGCCCGACCCCGCAGAGAGGCGGTTCCCGTCGCAAGGAGAGAGGGCCCCTTGCAAAGGCCCAGATGGAGCAGCATTGCGATTCAGAAACCGCGAGGAGGGGATTTTTGCACCCGTTTGCCGCTGTCACAGCCCGTGCGTATCGGCGTGGAGGTAGAGCAGCAGAACGCAAGCGACAAACTCCACTCGACACAAGTGCATAAGAAGCCGTACGGAAGTCATCCACCGCGTCGACAAACCAGCGGAATTATCTATCCAGTCGGAGACCAACAAAGCTGCTAGCGTAGGGACATGGGACTTACGGCGCGGACCCTGCTCGGCGGCGGCGACGGCAGTGGTGGTGGGGGTGGTGGTGGTGGTGGTGGTGGTATGTATGGTGTAGTGGCATTACGGCGAGAGGACCGACCCCTCCTCCCACCCTCCATCCTATTGCGGAGCGATCAACGCGTCCATCCACTTATCACATCCCCCCTCTCCGGAAAGACCATCGATGACGCGCTGCTGCGGTATGTAGTGCAATAGACACGCTCCGAGGGGCTCGCCAAACGCACCGCCATCAATCGGTGTAAGCGGCATAGAGTGGGCGGTCCGATCAACGGCATGCCCACTCTATCTTCATTGAAAGGGCGCGTATCCCCTCTTTGCGATTGCAGCTGCCTTGAGCATTCTGAAGTCGGCCCTGCTCGGCCGTTCGACACGAAGCAACCCACTTCAATGGATTCGCTTCTTCCGCTGCTGTCGGACTTTCGCGGATAAGGCGGGACATCCCACTGTCAATCGAGAAGTTTGCCGTGGATCAAACAGAGCCACGGAGCTGGTCTGCAGCGGGGCGCATTTCTCGTCACTGATGATGGGGAGGGGGAGGCTATTCTCGGGACGGCGGGCCAAGCGGAGGCAGATGAGTCCGGCCGGAAAGCACATGAAGAGCGCTGTGCATTATTGCATCATGGACCGTGAGCATGTAAAGGCTGGTCGGATCGAATTCCTTTTTCGTCGTCGTTATCAAGGGGGGGGGTTATCGGACCACTGTTCTAGATAGAGTCAGTCAAGCCCCTTAGCACCCATAGAGTACATAGAGTACATACTGTTTCCTTGTGCTCCTTCCTCCTCGGAGAGTCCTCAGGGCTGATTTTCGCTGAAAGCCGAGCCGGTACGAATTTCCCCCACAGCGGCCGGGGTCCCTGCCTCCGCAAGACCTGATTGTTGGACGATCGCGATACTTTCCTTTTGTGCCCAGGAAAGAAAAATAAAAACCGTGATGACACCCCTTCTCCGCCCCCCCCCCCCACCCACAGTAGTCAGAAAGGTCGAGTATCGCTGCATGATCTGAATACAGCTAAATAATAGGGGCAAAAGATAAAGAGAGAAAGGAGGGGAAAAAAGAAAGAAAAAAAAGAAAAAAATCAGAGGTTTGCAGTTCGAGGACCCTGGATGGCGACGACGTCACAGCCTGCAGCAGCCGGGTGTAGGAAGTTGGGACACTGTATGTATGATACAAAGTATGTAGATATCCACATGGATAGGTTCCTGCTGAAGCAGCAAGACGGCTCTGTGCACCCCCCACGTTGGGGCTTGCAGTTACCCAGCCTAAGCGGGTTGGAAGCCAGCACGCTCATGCTCTCGATTGGACATGCGTTGCAGAGAGATGGTCCTCTGTCGCTGTCTCCGCCTTCCCCACCCCCACCAGCCGCAGGAGAGCTGCTGCATTTCGACGATCGGTAGCGAATTTCCGATTGCGCCGCTTCCCCCCCCCCACCCCAGGCTTTCGGTGCTATCCCCCCCGCCCGCGGCGGCCGATTTCAGCTCTTGCGAACGCGCGCGGTGAGGGAACGGAGAGCGGGCGAGACGTCGAATTAGATGTGAGATCCTGTGTCACGGAGGCGTCCTCCGCAGGCAGCGGGCAACTCCTCGTCATATCGTGCGTCTTTTCTACGAGTTAGTACTTCGTCGTGCGACGTAGATCGTGTAGATACTTGCTGTACATACTCTAGCGCACGAAGCAGAGAGAGAGAGGCTCGATCGCCACGGTGGATCTCCATGCATATAGAGACACCCACGACACCATCACGACAGACACAAAAAAAATATCCTGCTTCTTCGAGCGGTTTTCCTACGGGTCTCCCACGCGCCAAATGTGCTCGCACGCTACCTGGTGTCGCACGGCTCGTCCGTATTACACAACCATCTATCTATTCATCCCGTCCGCAGAGCCCCCCACAGCACACTGTGGATAGTTAGACGCCGCAAACGACACGATGGATGGATGTGCGGGCGGGGGAAGAAAATGACACACGGATGGTTGGATGGGAATGGTCGATCGTTATCCGTAGATATGCGGACAACCATCATCACGTTTGGATACGCTACGCACTCCAGCCAACTACATAGTGGCTGACCGAATGTCAGTGTTGGACCAGTCACATCCCACCCAGCCCAACCCAACCCCACGTAGATGCATTGGCCGGATCGGCGGAGAGATGAGAGTCGGTTTTCAGGAGGGACTCATGAATACACACACCTTGGTATGATATGTATGCCACCGGTGGCGGACGTTTGTGTCCAGCCTTCCCAGTCCGGCCGGGACGTAGAGTCCCAGCGATACCGCAGTATGGAGCAAGACTCAAGCGCGCCGTCGTCCACGAGCAGCGTCTGCCGCCGCGAGATAGCCAGCCAGCTATCTTGGCGCAGCACAGTACAGCACTCGAGCACGTAGCACGGGGAGCAAAACGGCGGCGGCAAGCTATCGGCGACTCCGCGTGCGTGCGTGTGTGGATTGATGAGATCAGCGGTTTGCTAGCGCCGGCGTATCTATTCGCAGCACGCGCGGATGCTGTCCCCCGCCCGCCCCGCGGAGGGCTGGCGCCGAGTGTGCTGCATGCATGCATGCGCTCAGAGGCGGCGGCGACGAGCTTCGAGTTTCCTGCCAGCGCATCCCCACAGCCGCGAAACAGCCAGCTGGGTGACGTAAACAGCCTGCAACCCGTGCGGCATGCTGCACCGCAGCTCCAATCCAGATGCCGCCGACGCCGCAGCTGGCCCGTCAAGCACGCGGACACTCCATTCCGCCGGGCCACGGCCAGCGGCCAATCGCCACGCCAGCCGCTGCCGGCGAAGACGGCACGGCTGGGCCTCTCCCCGCCGAGTCCGCGCTGTGCGCAGTGGCATGCGCCACATCCTCCAAGCGTCCAGCGATGGGGGCTGCGGTCTCACGGGACGAGGGCGTCAGTCCGCACGCATCGATCGCTTTCCGCCGAGACGCAGGCGGGGATTGCACGCTGGGCTCTCGCGGCCCCGTTCCGTCCAGCTGTGTTTCGGTTCGGTTCGGCGAGCAGGCGGGCGGGGGGACCTGCTGCTGCGGCAACGAGGACACCACGGGCAGGCGTGCAGAGAGCGAATCGAGCGGCGCGCTGCTGGTCACGCCGCCAGCACCTCCCTGCCCCGCTCGTTGCGGCGGGGGGTGCGTTCGGCGATGGATGCGCGCCGTGCACTGCAGTCGTGCATACATATCTCCGCGGCGTTGTGGAGACTGCTGGCCGGTCGGCCGGATGGATGGATGGATGGACGGATGGATGCTGGTCCCGCCTCCTCGTCGGCGGCGTCGGGAAATCTCCCCGTCTCGCCGCCTGCCTATTCGCTGGTCGTCGCGCACACGCCCTATATCTACCTGCATCCGAGACTCTGCGGGTCACGTATAATGCAGCGTATTTGGTTCCTTGGACCGGCGGACGGAGAAGAGCTGTTCTGCGGCTGCGTTCCTCCAGTCTTTGCACTAGCCAACGGAGGGTCAGATGTCCATGAGATGCGGGTATGTAGATCGCGTTGGATGTCCGTATCCATCCGTCCATCCATCTAATCTCCACCGCGGAACGATTTTTGTTCGAATCTCTCCCCCCTGGCAAGGGCCGTTTGGGCGGATGTTGTCGGTTAGGCGAGGCTCTGGCAAACGAACACGGATTGGATGGCGAGAGACGTGCTTGGGGGTGGAGAGAGTGGACGACGATGGCCGGGAAGAGGGCGAGAAAGGCAGCAGAAGACAGGGTCTCGAGTGCAACGCAACGTGCGTTGCCGATGATCCCATCTGCACGTTTCCAAGTGTATGTACATAGATACATTCTCGCTTTTCTTTTCTTTTCTTTTCCTTTCTTCGTTTTCTTTCTTTTCTTTCCCTTCTTTTCTTTTCCTTTCTTTTCCTTTCTTTTCCTTCCTTTCTGCCTGCACGAGCGGCTTGGCGTCCAGCCGCTCCCGCTCAGGCAGCAAAGCACCGCCGTGACCCAGTCCGAATCCGCACGATCGCTCTTCTTACGTCCGCCCTCGTCTCCGCTTTCTTTTTCGTGCGTGCTTGTCGTCTTGTCGACCGACATCCGACGGTTACATATACCTATCAGCATACATATGTATGTAGCCATACAGCCGTGCACTCACATACTTTACCCCACAGTTCGCTCGTCAGGATCATCGCAACGGGCGACGGCGGCGGCGGAAAAAGCACAACCGCGGTGCGGTGGTGCAGCGCATGTATTATAAGCGGCACACTATATGCTGCCGTGCGGGCTTCGGATCGGTGAGGGAAATAGAGGACATCTCTCCCTGTCGCCTCCTCTGCGTCGGCCTGGCTGGCTGCTGTCGTGACGATCTGGGGTGCATACATATGCCGAATACACTTTTTTTTTTCCTGCTCTGCACGGCGTCGACTCCACTCCTCCGCTCCACCAAAACGGACGCCGCCCGTCTGGCTCGTTCGATCCCTCTCGCGCTCGCCTCCTCCGGTTCTCGCCCCCTTCAAACAGAACGCGACATGGGGCGAACAGGGGAAAAGGAAAGAACAAAAAAACAAAGAAAAACAAAGAAACCCCATCGTGAGTTGTCGTCCTCGTCCCCCCCGTACGTTTGGACGGAAGGAGTCGATATTGATGTGTACTATAGCTGTTCCGTATCTGCGAACGCCCAGCCCCCGAGGCACGGTAGAGCACTAACTAGAGTGCCCGGTCGGTCAGCATCGTATCTTCGCTATCTACCGCATCCCGCTGCGCCATTGGTCGCAACCGTGGCATCGTGAGAATCGCGGACGGAGGGGAGACGTCCGTTGCCTCCGTCCGCCCCCTGTCCCCCTGGCAGGGTGGAGCAACCCGTCAACACGATCGTGAGAGCGAGCGTGTCAGCGCCCGGGCCTGGATCCGAACCGCCAACCAGCTGCTCGGTGAGACGCTCTCTGCTCCGGCGCCCC
>Ga0307516_10001503_pt1 | contig 32075 bp, 46 predicted proteins | sample 19_EM_MG_FD_203310 | JGI IMG/M metagenome (GOLD analysis project Ga0307516, IMG submission 203310) | Populus trichocarpa ectomycorrhiza microbial communities from riparian zone in the Pacific Northwest, United States - 19_EM | ecosystem: Host-associated > Plants > Roots > Unclassified | place...
TGAAGGATAAGATAAAAGAAATGGGACATGAGATAAGATAAGATAAGGAATGTGGAAACATGTCATGGTTGAGCGAAGTTGAATGAGTGGGCGCTTGGGACTTAGAAAGAAAAAGAAAGAAAGGGGAGAAAACCGGCGAAAATCATGACAAAATGTACCCATAAATGTGGTTTTAATTTGCTCCTGGGAGAAGTGTTGATCGCTTTTGGAATGTACCCAGTCATGTGACCTCAATGTACCCAATTTGATGGATCGCCCACATTTCGGATACAGGGTGATCACATCGGAAAAGTGTGGAACATTCAAAATGTATCCAGCATGTATCCATCTGATTGATCTCATGGGAGACACATTGCAAATTTGATTGGCGAACTGGGGGCGATTACAATTTGGGTACATTTCAAATGTATCCAGCCTGTTCCAGCCTGGGCAAATTGGAGTCCCATGGCAGGGGACATTTAAAATGTACCCAGCCTATACCCACTGGGCACATTGGAGTCACTTGTTGTCTGTACTCCCAATGTATCCAGTATGTGCCTGGTGGGTATTTGGGTCCTTGTCCCCAGTGAGTAAGCCCACAGTAAAGATCCCTCGACACCCCAGCATCTGACTATTAGCCCAGACCAGCTCGTCGACTGCTTTCATCAGAGTGACCTTTGAGGTCGGCCCTGACAGGAAGGGCCAGAGGGGTGTTAAATCCTTTAGATTTTCTACCCCTGCACCAATGACCTTAGAGAGTTGGCTGAGGAGGTGGGCGCTTGAGGGAGGGAACTGGTCACAACAAATAAATCAACAATTTTCTCCAAACTGTTCCTTGATGTGATCGTGGTAGAGGACAGTCAGGGCAATAGATGTTTTCCCAATCCCCCCCACACCAATAAGTGCAATTGGAGTGAGGTTTCCCACAAGGCAAATGATCTTCTCAACCAACTCATCACACCAAAAACAGGCCCTTGGGGGTGGGGGAGGCAGCTCACCAGGAGGGATGCTATGTAGAAGTAAAATTGTGGACCCCATAGTATTGGTATGAGATAGCTGACCTGGCTTGGTTCTAGGGGGTAGTGAGCATTCTGTTGTGGATGGGTAGAAAGTTACACTTACTGAACAGTGTTGACCATCAGTACACCCCTGGCCTGTCACCACATTGCGGTGGATATCCAACACCATTGTATGGGTATTAATTGCTAGCTCAGTCTGAAAGGGGGGAGGTCAGTGACAGTAGAGCAGAACCAACTCAACATACGTTGAAGACATGAAGAACCCGATTGAGGTCTAACTTCCAATTAGCAATCATTTCCTTATCACTCTTCGCATGAAGGAGCCGAGAGACTGCATTTCGTCTGCTCCGTTTGATGACCTTCCCTTGGATCTTCGCTACAGTTCTGGAGCATTTTCAGTAAATGATCTAGGCCGAGCATTGTCAGTTCAACCCACACTGTCAGCTGAGCAATTGCCTCGCACACAGACTGACTGAGGTCATCCAGTTTCTTTCCATCCATCCCCCGCCCAAGAATAGTACACACTTCAGCACAGGCTAGTCCAAGCTCTATGTAGTCCATCTCATTGATCATTGAATCCTGGATGTGTTTTAGCCCACAATCAATCAAACGGACGAGGAGGAAACGTACTCCGATCATAGTGAGAACAACACTGACGGAACCGCAAACGGCCTTGGCCGGTGTGATACTCAAGACTTCCCTCGTGATATTCGTGGCTTCGATGGCCACATTCAGGGAGGAGAGGGCATTATCTTGTCGCTTCGGTCGCTCGGACTTCATATCCATGGTCGAAGCGGCGTGGGGTGCAGGCTGCAGAGGAAGGAGCCAAACCCCAACAGGGATCATCGATCATGGGCGGCCACAACCCGAGCCGCTTGAAGGAATTGTATTATAATATCCGTCAGAGCGTTTTCTCATTTCCTTCTTTCCGGCCCGTTTCAGGAAGGAGCTGTCGAGGAAATGCATGCACTCGAGAACCATAGGGTATTAACATCTGCGGTGGGTCATCAACAGAGGTCGTGAGCGTCGGACGATATTTGGGTCCCATTGAGAGATTGCCAGGCTTGAAGCTTGACTTGCCGCTGTCTGAAAAATGTGCCCAGCTCTGACTCAGCAGGACAACCGATAGTATCTGTGGATGCCCTGCGTACGTTGAAGTAGAAATCGGACGAATCTATAGTCTTTGCACATACATGCCTTGAAAATGGATCGAATTCGAAGGGGAGCCTGAGGAATCCCCGCGCAGGGAGACGGAAATTGGAGGTTCTCAATGCCCGGTGCGCAACGCCCCAGCGGCCTCCCGCCCTCCATTCGAGGCATGGGATTCCAAATGAGCCACCGCTGTGCACTTCAAAAACGCTCACCGCTGCCGCCGCGAGCGAAGTTCGTCACTCAGGCCAGCTAGGTCAGCGTTACAGTCAGGTTTCTGACATTTAGGTTTGACGTTCTGACCATGCATTGGAATGAGGGGGCTATTGAATGAGTTGTAGTTTACAAGGAGTGTTACGTAGCTCGGTGAGGTGCGCCGGGGACCAGAGAAAGGAAGAACGAGGAATGAGTGTCCGAAAACACGATGAAGAAAGGAGCGATAACGGATGGGAAACGAAGGGCGAAACACGATCAAACAGGCTCTCCTTCGACGGCGACGTCTCTCCTCCAGGCGTCTACCCTACCGAACTTGGCGTGATCCTGTACTGGGGGAGGAGTCCCAGGCGCAATGGGCGGCATCATCATCGACATATCTCCAGCCATCGGTCCCATAGTCATTCCCATACCCATCGGCGGCCCAAAGAAACCGGATCCCATGAACGCAGGTTGACTGAACATCATACTACTCTGCAATTGCGCCTGCATCACCATCTGCTGTTGAGCAAGTTGCTGCTGCTGAGCGAGTTGCTGTTGTTGGGCAAACATCTGGTATTGCGTGCGGCGCTGCTGTTCAGGGTGTAAACCCAACGGGACGTCATCTTCGTCATCCCCCGAACGTCCGAGCAAGTTGTGGTTACCCCGAGGGTTGAATTGACTTGCAAGTAGACCAAGGGGTTTGTCGTCTTCATCTTCATCGTCGTCGCCTCCCTTGTTTGGTTGTTTGATCCCTGGGGCATCGAGAAACAGTTTAGACTTCGTCTTATCGATTAAAATGTTTAAGGGCTTGTCCTCGTCCGACTCTTCCTCGGCCGTAACCTTCGCTCGCTGAATGACCTTGTCGACGGTTGCGGCCAACGGAACATCCTCGTCACTATCATCGGTCGGGGGTACTGGAATATACTTCGACTTCTGGGCCGTGGGAGGGTTGACACTCCCTTGAGGGTATCGTGGACCGGAACCAACTGTCCGAACTGGCCTGGCTGATGTTCCCCCGTCCGAGAACCATTCCACATCGCCATCGGTTTCCTTGGGTTGAGGACGTTCGCGACGAGGGGCATCGCTGCTGTCACTATCGCTTTCTTCGTCGTCTGCATCGTCTCGTGGCGGAGGGGGACCCTTCCTCGCGCTGACTTTGGGAATATCCGGCAGAATGCTCGTCGGCGCTTGTGACTGTGGTCGTGGGGGAGTTTCAGAAGGGTCCACGTTAGAGTCCACTTCTGCAGCGTCGGGTGGTTCGGCGGATAGACCAGTGGTCTCCCTTTCCCTCGCCTCGATGTCCCGTAATTTGGTCATTTCCCTCTCCCAGATGTGGTCTGTGCCAAAGACACTCTTCACATTCGACGCCCTCCGACCTGAATTCGTCGTTTTCCTGTTGGGCTCCGGAGGTGCAAGGTTATCCTCGTCGAAATTCAAGAGGGTCTTTCGACGCACAAGGCCTTGACTCGAGTTACTGGTGTCCAATCGCTGGGTGACAGGTCGGTTAAGAGAATTTGGGTCAATGAGGGTTGAGTATGTGGATGAACGGGCCATCATCGAAGGACGTTCATCTCCGGCAAAGACCCTAGTCAGTTGTCAGCTTTTAGGGATAGAAACTCGGTTCAAAACTGGGATTACCTTCGTTTTCCGCGCATCACCGCCTTCCTCGCCTCAAGATCGTCGATCAGACTCTTACCGTAGAGTCTTCCGGGGCCTCTTCTGTCCTTCTTTTCCTCAGGAGGAACAGCGATGGTGGGGACCTCTTCTGGTTCCGGCGAAGGGAGCCGGATCTGTTCACCATCCGTAGTGGCACGAGGCATCCCAACGTTTTCAGAGTAACCGATATCTTGGGTATGTAAACCGCTGCGGAACGTCAGCTGGGCAAGACTGAGGCTGGCCCTAGAGTTCGGTGTGAAGGGGTTCGGAGTGGGTTCTTCAAAGGCCATGGATTTGCGGACAGATCGAGCGCCAGCAGGCAACGGCGGCCCGTCACGAGAGAGTTGGAACCCTCCTCGTACTGTGGGAGATGGAGGGCGAACGTCCTCTTCCAACTTTTGCAACGGGCTCGGCATGATGAGAACTTTTGGCCGAAGGAGCTCCATACGGGAGTACATGCGAGGCATAGAAGGGCGAGCGGAAGCAGCGTCGTCAAGATGTATCCGAGACCCCATAGAGGCATCGGATGTGGTCCGAGCATGAGCAGCCGCCTTGGGATCAAACCGTGAGGTTCGGGACGGAGATGGGGGGCGAATGGAGAAGGGATTGTTTCCATCGTTGGTCGCGGCCTGCGGGGGGGCGGTGGTCTTGATCCTGTTGCCCTGCGAATCAAACCGGGAGCGCCGCTCTGGTTCCTCGGAGGCGTTATGAGGGTGAGAGCCTTGGCTGACTGATGAATAGGTTCTGTCGTGGCGAGGGACCCCATCCTCGAAATCGTCATCGATTTGAGGGGTTGAGGGGAATGGAATGGACTGCGAAGATGGGCCAGGTTCTGGTTGACTCTCGAGGAGGCCATAAGCGGATTTACGGCGGGCCTTGGCGAGGGATATGTCTGGAGCGTTCATACCAGCCAAGTCAAGTGGAGATCCAAAGGAGGCCCTGCGCTTCCGCTCGTCGAGGAGCTCGGTCCCCGCTCGAGGTTCGGGCTTCACAGGTAGATCGTCGACGATGGGGCCACCAAAGCCAATGTTATCGAAGTTTCCCATGCTGACCGCCCGCGGGCCAAGACCAGGGGAGAGGGGGCCCTTGGAGTGTTGGACTTCGTGGGGATCTGGGAGCCTGTGGCTTGGCTTCCTCTTCGAACCCTTCTCTCTTCCTTTGTCCCCGAGTAGGTCGTTGAGGCCCCAAGACTCGAGGTCGAGGTCGTCCATGGTTTCCTCCTCCTCTACATCTTCTTCGGTGGGGGAAAACGGGTTTCGCATCATGTCAATCGAGGCACGAGATCGCCTTGAATCGTAGTTGTCGAGGGTGGACTCACGCCCGGTGACGCTCCCTCGATCGCTTGGCAACTTGACAGTGAGGCGGTCGACGCTGTGCCGGGACACGGTAGAGCGAACACGTTCTTCCTTATGCTGTCTGAACTGGGCGAATAGCACGCTGTCTGCTGCATAACGAAACGGACAGTCTGGGTCTGACGGATCATTGTCGTACTCTACGCAAAGTCAATGTACGGAGCGAGACGGGTGTGGTTGCAGGCGTACCCAGGAGGGCCGCGGCCAACTGCAGACGCGAGAAAGGAGCGGGCGCAGTCATGATCCGCCGTTGCGTGGGGGGTGTCAAATGGCTGAGAGGGAAAACGTCGGGTGGGTGCGACCGATCGGGAAACGTGGCAGACGGCGTTAAAGACACGTCTGTTGCGCCTGTTGCCAGCATAAATACCCAATCACATCCCACCAGACCCCTTCATTGTTGGTCTAGCACTCGATGCGGATTCTCTCCTCTCTGCTCTTGCTGAGCCTCGCTTTCGTTTCTGCCGCCTCCGCACAGGACGCGGACGACGCACAGAAGACCAAGTTCGACTACCAGGTGAGAACCCCCAGACCCTGCACATTGCACACACACCCCTGATGCACAACGACGCACACAGAGCGACGTCACCCGTCTGCGCAAGATCGTGATCAACAGGTACGCGGCCATTACCCCGCGCTTTGAACACTGCACTCACGCTTCCACCGTATAGCTTGTACTCTCACAGGTTAGTCCCCGCCCGAGCAGGGGTACCCCAACACCTCTAATTCGCCGCAGGGATGTTTGGCTGCGTGAACTGATCTCCAACTCGAACGATGCTCTGGAAAAGTTCCGTCTCACTTCGTTGACGAAGAAGGGATTTGGAAACGATGACCCGCTGAATATCACCGTCAAGGCTGTCGAGGACGAAGGCGGAAAGGGCGGAAAGATCATCATTACTGGTAGGTCCATTCGTAGAAAAGCTGCGGCATAAGACTCACCCGAAGCAGATACCGGAATTGGAATGACAAAGGATGAACTCGCTGCGAACCTCGGCACTCTCGCCAAGTCTGGAACTACGGAGTTTTTGAACAGGGTTGAAAGCGCCGAATCTACCACTGGCACTGGAAACCTCATCGGTGCATTTGGTGTCGGATTCTACAGCAGCTTCTTGGTTGCGGACCATGTCTATGTCGCTTCTCGTTCGCCCAGGTCAAAGGAGAACCCTGAACCAGAACAATGGGTCTTCAGCTCCTCCGCTGATGAAAGCTCGTTTGAGATATACCCCGATCCCCGTGGGGCCACCCTTGGTCAAGGCACTGAAATCACGCTTGTTCTGAAGCCGGACGCTGTTGATTACCTGTCGACCACCAAATTGACCGAGTTGATGTAATATCTCTCCATTTCTTCGGTCGGTGAGATTATACTAATCAGAATGACGTCCAGCGACAAACATTCCGCATTCTCATCAACTTTCCCCATCTACTTGTTCACTCAGAAAACCGAGGAGGTCCCTGTCGAAGAGGATGAGCTCCCCAAGGAGCCGGAGACCATTCCAGAACCCAAGAAGGAGGAGAGCACCACAAAACTGGATGACGACGAAGTCCTCATCGAAGATATCCCCACTGAGGAGGAGAAGCCAGCCGAGCCTGTTGTCCCGAAAACCAAAAAAATCACCGTCGATGAGTGGGTCCACGCCAACCCCCAACCACCCATCTGGACCCGGTAAGTGCTGTAGTTCGATTCCCAGGGTCCATCTCTGATGCATATACCTGCAGTGATCCCAAGGATATCACTGAGAAGGAGTACCTCGATTTCTATCGTGCTACATTCAAGGACTACAGGAAGCCCATCGATTGGCATCATTTCTCCGGAGATGCTGCTGGTACGTCTTTTAAGGGTATCATCTTCCTCCCAGAGAAGATGTCCGTACTTGCTGCAGTCTGTTTTGGGAACCTGCGCTGACACGCCCCGCAGTGAGGACAGCTACTGGCAACAGGTCGGCCCGTTGGAACAGAAGGATATCAGACTCATGGTCAAGCATGTCTTCATTACTTCCGAGTTTGGTTCAGACCGACTTCCCAAGTGGGCCAGCTGGGTTCGAGTTATCATCGATGCTGACGACCTCCCTCTCAACGTCTCCCGTGAGACCCTGCAATCCTCCAAATTCGTTAAGCAGATGAGGAGTATCATTTTGAGACACCTTTTGATCTTGTTCAACAAGTTGGCAACCGAAAACGCCGAGAAGTGGGCTTTGGTCACGAAGAACTACGGAATGATCTTCAAGTTCGGTGCCGTCGAGGATACCAAGAGTAGGGACAGGCTCATGAACCTCGTTCGTTTCGAGACCACCCAAAGGCAAGACGTTACCCTCGATCGGGTGAGCGGTGTGGCTGCCGCATCTGTTGGCTGAGGTGCTGACCATTCCTAGTACGTGGAGAACAAGAGGAAAGGACAGAGCCAAATATTCTTCATGGCCGATGCCGGAAAGACCGCCGAACAGATTAAACGCAGTGTCTTCGTTGAGAAACTCGAAGCCCGCGGCTATGAGGTTCTCTTGTTCACTGAGCCTCTCGACGAGGTCCTTGCGACTACCTTGCGCAAGTATAAGTACGTCGGACGGCCCATGTGACCAAGAGCACCACTCAACATTCCCACTAGGAAGTTGCCATTCCAGGACGTGGCCAAAGCCGGTCTGAAGTTCGGTGACGAAGGTAGGAGAACCTATTCCGTTGGGACCACAGCGTCTAATTCCCGTCGCAGATGAGGAGGAGGAAGATTCCAAGGAGGCGCAGAAGAAACTGGAGGAGAAATTCAAACCCCTTCTCGAGTGGTTGACGGAAGAAACCAAGGATGTCGTCCGGAGCGGTGAATACATCCGAACAAGATGATTTGACTCATTGTTCATGATTGCTTTTTCAGTCGTCATTTCAAATCGCCTTGTGACTAGCGCATGCGCTGTCGTCGCCGACACCCTCGGTTACACAGCCAACATCGAAAAACTGATGAGTGAGTTCCTTTGTTGCCCCACCCCACCCGCAACAATTGATCGGGGAATCCCAGATGCCGCCCACAACCAGGAGAAGACTGAGGCTAGCGAGTTCCTGAAGAAACAGAGGACCCTCGAGATCAACCCCAAGTCACCCCTGATCGAGGGCCTGCTTGCCCGGGTTGAAGATCTCAACAGCGAGGAGGATAGGGACGCCGAGGCGGAGAAGGAACTCAAGGAGGTTGCCTCCATCCTCATTGATGGCGCGCTTGTGCGGTCCGGTTTCCAAGTCCATGACTCCAATGAGTAAGCGATTGAGCCATGTGCATCAAAAGAAATCGGCTAACGATTCTCGTCCCTGTCCCAGGTTCTTTGTCAGAGTCGACCGGGTCTTGAGGAGGTCCTTGGGTGTTTCCGAGACCGCAAAGGCCAAAGTTGATGTCAAGCCCGCCCCTGAAGTTGACCCTACTGAGCCCGAAGGAGAGCTCCCCGAATTTCCACAATACTCCCGCGGTGACCTGTTCGGTGATTCCTTCATGAAGCCGATGATCCTTGATAAGGATACAGGCGAAAAGATCCACGATGAGCTCTGAGTAGCTCAGTTACCCCCGATGTCACTTAGGACTTTATTGTTCGTAGTCATGAGAGTGCAGTTGAAGTCGTTTAAATATACAGTGATGACGCCTTGAAGACCCCATCGCCGCGGGCAGCGGACAAAATACCGACTGAATATATCGTGAACGGTTCAGTGTCGGAAAAGTTCTGGGCGAATTATAATGATTTCACGTCACTTTGATCGTTTTATAATTGGATTGTTGTTGCCGGGCTGCTAAAAATTGGTTTAAAATCACAAAGACATCCGATATCTGTCCGAATATCAGATGCAAATCGGATTTATTGAGTGACTTTCCGTGGCAAGTTAGAAGGGTTTTCAAATTCATATCGGGTGCCAGTCACCACGAATTGTATTGTTTCGAGCCCCAGACAACGGTTGGGGTCCTGACAGTTCCCTTATCTAGCCAGGATATTCGAGGTTTAGAAAGTTCAAAGGACCATGGAAAGTCACTCCGACTGTGTCGCAAATTTCTCACGCGAATATAATTAGAGAGTGGTAATTTTTGGCATAAAATGCCTTAAAATAAGATTACAATGCATCATAATGCATTATAATCCCATTGGAATTAGATTTTTTACCGACTTTGATTATAATTCATTATAATTTACCTGAGAAATTTGCGACACGCCCGCCGCCGTGCACGCCCTCGATTCGGCACGGCTCACGACAACATTACGCCTCGGACGGAGGCACAGGCCGTCAAAGCGTTCGGTCGAGCGTGAAAAAGATGTCCATTTTTCCTGATGCTTCTCAAACTCAATCTGCGGGCGAAGGTTCACGGGTCCGTACAACCTCGGCGGCCGCAAATGTGATAGCAGACATACCGGCTCCGATTCGGAATTCCGCCTTCCCCCCTCAGTCGGTGTTCGTACTAACCAGGCGACCATAGCAACTGTGGTGCGAACCGGATCATCGACGCAGACCACATGCACGGCCGTGGCAAAAAGCTGACGGTATATCCGTAAGCGCCTTCCCAAACCGGATGCGTGAGTTGTGCGGCCTTCGTGCGACCAATGAGCGGTTTTTGCGTCCAATAGACAAATCACGATCGAATTTCAAATGTCGGATCGGCGCGTCATTGAGGCGCCAAGCGCTTACTAAGTGGGAACCCCTGCCCTCCGACGGGTCCCCTGGCCAGATAAAAAGAGTCCGGTATCTCCCCCAAAAGATGATTCAAATCCTCGTGATCCGAAATCCTCCTTCCACCCTTCAGTTTCCTCCGCCTGTCTTCCCGACCCCCCGCTATTCAAGCAAAAATAACACCTTTCCACTGATAACCCTTTATAAGCAAACGCTATGAAATCGAAAACCGGGCCCTCAGGTGTCGATATGGGCATCGGTCCCTCTAAACCTACGGTGGAAACCACCATCTTCGTCTCCAACCTCCACTGCGCCAGGTGAGTCCAAACACTCCCACACCTCCTTCTCCTTCGGATCTCTCATACGGCTCCCCTCAGCTGCGTCCAAACCATTGAGGATGTACTGTCCACTCTGACTCCACCGTCGTACTCCGTCGACGTCTCTATCGTCCTCCAATCTGTCAGAGTCCGACATAACCCCAAGTTAGACCAAGGAACTATCGAGCTCGCCATTGAAGACGCTGGGTTCGACATTGAGCCTCCCACTCCGCGGGACTCCCTGGCAGCAGATGAGTGGAAGGGTTTCTCCCAAAAGGCTGTGAGCTTGTTTCCCGCCAAGCAGAGCAAGCACATCGCCCAGTGTTCGTTGTGTCAGTCCGGCGAGGCACACGGTCATGATACCCCTCACCTGTCAGCCCCGGAGAAATCACCAGAAGTTCCAGAACCAACTGCCGAAGACCAAGGACCCACCGTTCTATCCCTCTCGATTGGAGGCATGACGTGCGCGGCCTGTTCCAATACCCTCACCCGGCTACTATCCGAAGTGGAGGGGGTCTCTGACGTTGTGGTCGATCTCATGGGTCACTCCGCTCGGGTCGTGGTGGAGTCGCAGGAGTTAACCCCCATCGTGACTGAAACCATCGAGGATGCCGGATTCGACCCCGAGGTGGTCAAGGCTGAACCATTGCTCAAGGCACCGACCCAAGAGACCACCACCCGAACCATCCACTTGAAGGTCGACGGAATGCATTGCCAGTGAGGATTACCCGCCAGTCTCGCTTTGAATCGTCTGATAAATCTTCCTCCTAGGCATTGCCCCTCCAAGGTTGCAGACGCACTGGAACGCCTCAAGCCTAAGGTCACGGTCATAAACCCGATAACCACCCACACGGACCCGATCGTCCAAATATCTTACACCCCAGAACCTTCTGTGTTCACGATCAGAACCATCATTTCGGCCATTGCTTCCGCGAACTCACCCCCGTTCGATGTGTCCGTCTGTCATCCGCCAACGCTCGAGGAACGTGCTCGCCGCATGCAGCTTCGTGAACGATGGAATCTTCTCTACCGGCTTGCGTTTTCGTTCATTGTCGCCATCCCAACTTTTATAATTGGCATCGTCTACATGACGTTGGTCTCTCGTCAAGACCCCATAAGGATGTACTTGATGACGCCTGTGTGGGCTGGAAGCGTGTCACGAGCGGAATGGGCGCTGTTCATTACGTCTACGCCGGTTATGTTCTACAGCGCTGGAACCTTCCACAGGAGGAGTATCAAGGAAATCCGAGCCCTGTGGAGGAGGGCAAGCAAGACGCCCGTCTGGAAACGCTTCGTCCGCTTTGGCAGCATGAACCTTTTGGTCAGCATTCAACGTGGTGTGGTCTGTGATACCTTCGACTGACTTGGCACCGATCCCATAGGTGTCTGCTGGTGTATCTGTGGCCTACTTCGCTTCGGTAGCGCTTCTCGCTCTGGCGGCCACACGGAAGCCGGTGATGGGGGACGAAGAAAACCCTACAACCTATTTCGACACCGTCGTCTTGTTGACAATGTTCCTGCTGGCTGGTAAGCAAACACACTTCAAGATCGTTCTTCACCGGCGGCTAACTTTTATCAAGGCCGGTACCTGGAAGCGTATAGCAAGAGTCGCACCGCGGACGCTGTTTCCAGTCTAGGGAAACTTCGACCGTCCAATGCTCTCCTCGTTGTCCCGAAGTCTATGTCCGTGACTTTGGAGGTGGCTTGGACCAAAGACTCATCCGATGACCTGGAGAAAGGAACCCCGGAAGCTGACGAACTCTCTGCAAAGGCCGGAATGGATATTACCGAGATCGACGCGTCAGTTCTGGAGATCGGTGACATAGTACTTGTGCGCAAGGGATCTTCACCTCCGGCTGACGGTATTGTCGCGGTTGGGAAAACTTTCTTTGACGAAAGTTCGCTGACGGGAGAGTCCAAACCGATCAAGAAGAGTCCAGGGGATGAGGTCTTCCTCGGAACGATCAACCAAGGGCGTGCCATGTACGTTGAGGTTTCTAGCCTTGATGGACAGAACATGTGAGTAGTGCAGCCCCACAAACTGTGTCCTACTGATGATTTCGCTTCCGCTTAGGCTGGACAAAATCGTCGAAGTTGTCCGCGAGGGTCAGACCCGACGTGCGCCGATCGAGCGGGTGGCCGATCTTATCACGGGATACTTCGTGCCCGTCGTCACTCTTCTCGCAGTCACCACATGGGTGATCTGGCTTAGTCTTGGCTTATCTGGAGTTCTGCCAAAGAGTTACCTCGACATTCAGACCGGCGGTTGGGGTAAGTTCCCATCTCTTTGACCGACCCTCGTTGGTCTCTGACATTGTTCCCAGTTGTCTGGTCCCTCCAGTTCTCTATTGCAGTGTTCGTTGTCGCATGTCCCTGCGGGATCGGGCTTGCCGCTCCAACCGCGCTGCTCGTCGGTTCGGGCCTCGCGGCTAAGTTCGGTATCCTTGTTCGTGGTGGAGGAGAAGCGTTCCAGGAGTGTGCTCAGGTTGACATCGTCGTCTTTGACAAGACTGGCACGATCACCGAAGGCGGGCAGCCCAAGGTCGTTGGGGCGGAGTTCAGCTCGGCGGTGTCATTGGAACAGAAGAAGTTGTTGAACATGGCTTTGTCAATCGAGATGGCGAGCTCTCATCCCGTTGCTCTCGCGATCCGTCAGTATTGCGAAGAACACCGGTCCGATTCCGAAGAAGCGAATGACGTCGAGGAGACACCCGGGCGCGGTTTGAAGGCATTCTTCCCCTCCTCTTCCACTGAGGCGATTATCGGAAACGCCGCCTGGATGGAAATTCACCGGACGACCATCGATCCCCAACTCGAGACCTTCATCGATTCCCGCCAGTCCCAAGGCAACAGCATCGCCGTCCTCGCCGTTAAGGATGACGAGTCCACTTCATACACCGCAGCTGTGGTCTTCGCTGTCGCAGATGCTATCCGACCGGAGGCTAAAGCCGTCATTGCGGGTCTCCAGGCCGACGGTATCCAGACATGGATGCTCTCTGGTGACAACGAAAAGACTGCCAAGGTTGTTGCAGAACAAGTTGGAATCCCTGTAACGAACGTCATTGCTGGTGTACTCCCCCACGAGAAGGCCCAGAAGATCCAGTGGTTACAGCAAGTCGGAACCAAGAGGCCGGAATCCGGCCTCGGCAGGATCTTTGGAGGAGGGTTGAACAAGAGGGCGATCGTTGCGATGACTGGAGACGGAATAAACGATGCTGCGGTAAGTTCATCCCTCCTCTCGCCGCTCCGGGTAATAACTTCAACAACCATTCAGGCGCTCTCTGCTGCAGACGTTAGCATCGCTGTTGGTTCCGGAAGTGACGTTGCGCTTTCGAGCGCATCCTTCATCCTCGTGTCATCTAATTTAAAAGGGCTCCTTACCTTGACGAAGCTGTCGAGGAAGGTGTTTAACCGGGTCAAGATCAATTTTGTAAGCACCACTCAGTTTCTACGAATCCCAGCTGATTGACTGGCCGCGTTCGACAGTTCTGGGCAGCCATTTACAACCTCATCTCAGTGCCCATCGCTGCTGGGGTGATATACCCTATCGGAAACGCTCGCCTCGACCCCGTGTGGGCCTCGCTCGCGATGGCTCTCTCCTCCGTTTCAGTGGTTTGCAGTTCCCTGCTGCTGAGACTGTACAAGGAACCGAAAGTTTAAACATTGTTGAGGCACGAGACTGGGGGCCGTAAAATATAGAATATTGTTATATATTAGAGTGTACATCTACCACCATGTGTTGTATGACCACCTCACCATGTATACCACAACCCAGATATGAATTCACTGAGCTTTGGTGAGATCTTTCTTCGACTTGTAGAAATCTGAGAACGAGAGCATAGTTCCGAGGAAACGGCAATCGAGGTCATGATGACTTTGCAGCCCGTGCACGAGGGTCTGGGTCTTCTCCGAGAACGCCATACTGTACTCTTGTATCATACGGAGTGTTTGGTCAACGTTCTCCTGGACGTGAGGATCTGGATCGCTCGCGGTGACGACACCCTGTGGTTTCACCGTCAGTGGTTCCCCTCTCTTGAGCCTTATTGCGAGATGCTTACTCTGTCCGAGTCACGCTCAGCGTCCCGACGAGCCGATTCCGACAGGCAATGATTATAGAAGTTGTCCTGTAGCTCAACCCGTCAGGTTTAGCCTACTGAAGATGAAAGGGGGAACCGACTGTGGACTCTCGGAACTGCAGGACGATCGTGAACAGCTCCCTCATTTGGTTGAGTAAGTTTTCCTGTGCGGGGGATCAGAAAACGTCACTGGATGTCGCTGCGCTCACCTCTCGACCCGCCTTGTGGCTGAGCAGCAGGACTTTCTTGGCAATCCGGTCCAAGTACGAATGATGGGCTCCAATGAGCGAATCGAGGTCGCCTTTCTTCTGTTGAATAAACTGGTGGAGGACCTCCCATGAGCATTCAATGACCTCCACTTGGCAGTACGCTTGCGTTTGGCGGACGAAATGGATCATTTCTGCCATAACGAGGCGAATCTTGTGCCACTGGAAGTTCAGATCTGCAATTGAACGAAGTTTTAGCTCCATACGCTGGCCTCCCGGGTAAAAGGAGGGTTTCCACCTGGTAGTCGCAGGAATGTCCTCGAGCCCCCCGCAGTCCTCATCCATGCCACACTTAGCGTGGACTCGATCCTCTTCATTTTCCAAAGGTGGTTGAATATCTTGAGATAGTTCATCATCGAATCCGCGTCCAGGACCGTGTTTACAGGAGAGTCCACTTTGTATTCAAGCGTGAACACATCCCACCCAATTTCCCCATGAGAGTATTCCATCATTCGCACGTCGAGCCGACGTAATACGTCAGAAGGGTCCCTTTGAGCGTTGGAGGACCGTATCGCGGTTTCTAGTGTAGCGGTGAGATTGTGCCGGTAGATGGTGTTCGCGGGGCGGGATAGGTTTGGGCTGCGGAGCCACTTCTCAGTTTGCAATCGCGAGGATGGAGGGAAAACTTACGCGAGTGCATCCATAAGAGTATCTGCAAAATCCCCGTATCCCAGGAGGAAATAGTGTTTCAATGCCAAGAGGTGATCAAGTAGCTTGAATTTGTCAAAGAAGACGTCAAAGAGCCTTTGACTCGCGATCTCATAAGCTGCGTCGATGGATTTCTCTAACCCGAGGATATCGCTGTATTTGAGGTCTGCCGGGTCCACGACGAAGTGAGCGGCCGGAAGGAACGCCTAATGCATGGAGCCGTACCGCCTTTCGTGGTGTTTAGCCTTTGACGCGTGATGACCCAGTCGGAGTCCCCACAGCTGTATTTGATGAAGTTCAAGCTTTTTCCGGTCGAGAAAATCTACGATGCCCCCGTTACTAACACCGGGAAATACTAACACCGGGAAATAGGCGAAAAAAGATGGCTGGCTGACCTTCCTACCAAATGCTTCGCCAAGAAACGATGGGAGCATTTCCTTTCGGAATTGATACTTCGCTTCCCACAACCTGGATCTTGGGTCACCCTCCGAGGATCCTTCGTCCAAATCCCCTAGGATGCTGGGGAAACCACCATCTGTCGAGGTTTGACAGCTTATAGCCTTGGGATGGATGTACTGGTAATGTGCCAACTCCGGGTCCATGGCCACGAAAAATTCGTCGCAGGGGTCATATAGCTCGCCGGAGAATATCCACTTTTGGAGGATGGTGAAGAACGGTTTTGAGACCTGGCTCAGTTCATTCAGGCCGGCGGTATGGTTCGAACTGGACTGCTTCCTACCTCTTCCAAAAGCTGATCCGTGAACTTGCGCACGAAGGGGTCACCGTTGTCGGTGTAGTTGTGAATGATACTAACCAATGCGCCGCCGTATGCATCTACAGAAAGCCCGTGAATTCGGCGTTCACCGGTGTGATTGGTGGCAATACCTCTGGCACCCTCTACACAGACACTCATCATCCGCATCCTCAGCCTCCAATCGTTGATCCAAACATCCAACCTCTTCAAAGTTAACCCCGTCTCCTCCTCAACAGGATCGTTTGTGGGGGTGAAACCGGGTGGCTTCGGTGAGTCGTCGGCCTTGTCTAGCACACCCATCTGGGATTCGAGGATAGCAACGAGGCGATAATACTCGGTCAGCTGAGTTTGGAGGTGGTGACACAAACTCTGCTCAATCATGCCCACGCCGGATTTTCCTTCCTTCTCCCGGACAAATGTATCAACGCGGGTGTATAAGTGGCCAACTTCAGCCAGCTGATGGATCAAGGCCTTCGTTGGTTCTAAAATGCGGTATCTCTGAACGGGTGAGACCAAGCGCCTCCGCGCGGGATGATAGCTCACAGGATCTCCTACAAATATAACCGAATTCTTATCCTCAGACTCTCGGGAAAACTGGACGTACTTCCCCGAGATCCCCTGTAAAAGGTACAGGGTATCCCGGAGAAGTAGGTGTTCGGGAAGGACTGGTATCCCTGGGTGAGAATTAGAATGCGAAACCTCTTTGACGGGGAAGTCCGCACCTTGGACGGAGCGGAACTCTTTGAGTTTGTCCGCGATGGATCGTCCCCTCCGTGGTCGCACGACGACCGGAACCTCCGGGGTGGATTTCGCGGGGCTGGGGAGCAAAGCTAAGGTTGGTGGGGGCACGAGTGCTGGTAGGTAATTCGACCCATTCGTTATTGATCGCGAGCTTGACGAGGCCAGTGCATGTAGGAATTGCAACGACGCGTTTTTCCTCGTTACAGCCGGCTACCTCGCCGTCAATATAACATCACGGTGCAAGGACACGATCCCGGGCGCACTTGGTCAAGTAGACGCGAGAGTAAATTAGTGAAGCGAAGGGCTGATGTGCCTGACGAGTTCGACTGGTTGACTTTGGACGACACGCAGATGTCATCGTCAACGCCCGGACATTCTCAACATCGCATGTACGACTGACGGTGTTTCTTTATGTTATCCGACAGCTGGCCGGTGTCAAGCTCCCTCGATTTGCCTATGTGACTGTTGTGGATCAGGGTCATTTATGGCTCGGCAGTCGCCACTGAGCCTCCGCTTCTTTCACTGACCTCGTGAGGATATCCCTGCAGGTCGCGATCAACTCTCTCCTTAGCTCACTGTCTGTCCTTGCCTGCGGAACGATGGAGAGGACGAGCGAGTCGAGTGAGTCCATGGTGGAGAGGCAGATGGGAGTTTCTTTCCGGATAAGGAAGGCTGGTATCTCGCACCTCTTTCTAGAACGCCAAGACGAAGAACGGCAGCTGAGGCAAATCGACCTCCGCACACCATCCTCCACGACCGCGAAGGCAATGGATCGTGCAAACTCCGTACCTTCCAACGGCCAGCGACCAGTCTCGAACACTGCAACATTCGCTTATCAGACCAGGCTGCTTGAGCGGACATCGTCCCAACGGAGTACGACTTCCACCCTTTCCAGGTCCAGTTCTGCATCCAGCAGGGCTTTCCAATCTCCGACCAGTACAGGGTCGTCGGGCACGCATACCGCGACGAGGCGATGGACACCCTCACACCGCGCCGGAACCAGTCTGGACCTTGTGCGAGGAAGGTTGGATGAAAGGGCGAAGGCAGAGCCCATCCTCGAGGGCAGATACAATACATCCGACGCGACGGACGACACTGTCTACACCCCGACAAAGAGATCAGCTTACGAGAATGGACCCGAAACTTCGAGGTCGACGGGCCAGCCCTCCTTTGGATCCGTACAAGAGGATCAGCCATCCACGTTCACTCCTTCAAGTTCGAAACGACATACGCTACCTGCCACAATAATCGCCTCCCCTCTCTCCCCGAACACGACTGGTGTCAGTGTGGTCTCTCCTGATCCCCCGTCGTCGTCGGGTTTATCCGCTGGTACCGTCAATCGCATCCGACTACCCAACTCCAACCCTAGCCCTTCTTCTATCGTCGAAAAGTTGAACAACGTGGCCGCTACTTCGGAATCAAGTCCCTCCATCCGGCAGTTTCCCCGCACGCAACGATCCAACACCTTAGAGAGCACTTTCCAGAACGCTCGGGACACTTTTTCTAAACTATCCGAACCGACCCCGCCGTCCTCCCCTTCATATCCTTCAACATACAGCCCCACTAAATCCGCACCTTTAAGAACAAGACCCACATCTATATCTGGTTTCAGTTCGATCGTCGGAAATGGCACTGCCTCTCCACTTGAGGATATGGGAAACCGACCACTGCGGTCTTACACTCGTTCGGCAAGGTCGGTCTCACCAGAGAAACCCTCCACCGAGAGTACCCCTCCTTCGTCCTCAATCCGGTTTACTCCTCAACCGCCTTCCCAACCCCCACCGGAACCGCCGGTCCCACCAGCGATGTCACCCCGTGTTTACCGAAGCTCATACATGGCAAACAAGAAAGGGACCTATGGCGAAAGCCTCACAACCGGTCGAAGGTTGGGTCGGCATCTGCCTCGTATTGCCAGCGGAGATGCGAACGATGATTGGGTGGCTGATGAACCAGAGAAACAGAAACCTCTCCCATCCCCGGTCCCAGAGCGGCTGTTGCCCCCCCGAGTCAGGGAGCCATATTTGCCACCTTCCCCACCGGAGCGGCAGTCATCTTCTAAAGTCAGGGAGCCTCATTTACCACCTTCTTCCCCGGAGCGGCCATCTTTCGACAAGCGATCCTCTACATCCACGCTCGATGCGTTTTCATATCTGGACGAAGACCGACTGAAACGCCAAAAGGCTCGCGAGAAAAGGCGGCAGGGTGTTTGGGGAGGGCCTGGTGCTCTTCCGGCATTCCCCACATCTCCTACGAAACAAGATATAATTATTCCCAGTGCTGTGCTAAACCATACACCAGACGTTGCTGGTGTCCCCGGGCGACTGAAACTTTCTCGAAAGACCCCCGCCGCTGCAGCTGCTACCCCACTCCCATCCTCAAGATTAACGAGAGGTCTATGGGCAGACACTCAACGTCATCTGATCCAAGCGTACGAGTACTTATGTCACGTTGGTGAGGCACAGCAGTGGATAGAAGGCTGCCTAAATCAGGAACTCGGTTTCGGGGTTGTGGAGATGGAGGAGGAGCTGAGGAATGGTATCGTCCTAGCCAAGCTTGTGAGGAAATTTAAGGGCGAAGCAGGTGCCCGGCGGATCTACGAGGTTCGAACGTTTCCTTCTCCTGTTTCTTGTTCGTTGAGTGCGTGCTCCTAGGCGCGGAAACTGGATTTCAGGCATTCCGACAACATCAACCATTTCTTCGATTTCGTCCGTGGTGACGTCGGACTACCCGAGGTAATGCTCCTCCATTCTGACTTTGATCCTACCCCTGACGGTTTCCAGTGCTTCATCTTTGAATTGACTGATCTCTACGAAAAGAAGAATTTCCCCAAGGTCATATACTGCATCCATGCTCTCAGGTGAGTGGCACTGCGCACTCCTGCGGTATCCTCGCCAATTTTCGTTCAGTCACCTACTCGCCCGTCGTGGCATGGCCGATCGTATCGGCAACCTGCTTGGTCAGCTCCAATTCTCGGATGATCAACTCCAGAAAACCCAGAAGGGTTTGAAGGACGCTGGTGTCCCGATGCCTAATTTCAGCAACGTTGGCCGGGAGCTTGCGAAAGAGATCAACGAAGAACCAGAGGAAGAGCCCGAAACTGAGGATGAGCGTAAGGGGCCCCAGCGCAAGGCTAGTTACGCAGTTTTCTAATAGCCCCTTCCAGGCCGAGACCGCCTACTTCTGGAGAATGAGGAATCTATCATCGGCCTGCAAACAATGGCACGCGCCTTCCTAGCTCGAAAAGTCCAAGCCACCCTCCAAGCTCGGCTTCGCCTCGCCGAACGTTACGGTCGCAAGATCCAAGCCCAATGTAGAGGTGTAATCATTCGGAGACGCCTGCAACAAGCGAGGGAACAGCATACAGGCGTCACACCACGCGTAGTCGCAATCCAGGCTGCCGCCCGAGCAGTCCTCGCTCGCAGGGCTTGGTACCAACGGCTAAGACGCATCCACAGCGTTTCAAATATCGCCGTCAAGATTCAAGCCCAAGGGAGGGGTGTTATCCAGAGGCGGCGATTCCGACTGTTCAAGGGTGCGCTTCAGCGTAGCAGTGCTGCCTTTGTCAAGCTTCAGTCAATCGCCCGAGCCCGGGTCGTCAGGAAGTCTCATCAGCAGGTCGCAAAATCATTCGGCCAGAGAATTGTCATGAACTCTATCGTCAACATCCAAGCTGCTTGTCGCGGGGTGTTAGCTCGTCGCAGGATCCAAAGGCACAGATCCCTCTTACATTACATCGTTCCTCAGGTCATTGGTCTCCAAGCTCAAGCAAGGGGCGTTCTCGAGCGGCGCACGGTTGGCAGACAGCTAGCCAAACTCGACGACATCTCAGACATTATCGTTCGGATCCAGGCTGCTGCCAGGACGTATCTCGCTCGCAAACGCCTCCTCATCCTCATTCGGAACCTTCGCAAAGCAACAGCCGCTATCATCAACGTCCAGACCCGCGCTCGGGCAAACCTGGCAAGACAGAGGCACCAGGCGATGGCCAAGGCACTCTCGGAGGTTAAGGTGGTCTCTGCCGTCAACAGCTTCCAGGCCCGTGCCCGAGCCGCTCTCTCCCGAGCAAAGCACAGGGAAACTGGAAAGAAACTCGAGTTCGTTGAACCCGATGTAGTTGGGTTCCAAGCCACCTGCCGAGGCGCCCTTGTTCGTCGGGATTACTACGCTTGGAGGGACCACTTGTGGGCAAGCGAAGATGTCGCCATCCTTCTTCAGGCTTTGCTTCGAGGCGCTGTTCAGCGCGGGAAATTCCAAGCGAAGGCTAGGTACTATCGGGAGAACCTCAAGCAGGTCATCCACATTCAAGCCCTCGTCCGCGCGAAGGAAACAAGGGAGCAGTACCGCCAACTCACCCTTGGGACGAACGTCAGCGTCGGAACAATCAAGAACTTTGTACATCTCCTTGACGATTCCGAAGCCGATTTCCAGGAGGAGCTAACCGTCGAGGGTCTCCGCAAGAAAGTCGTTCAACAGATTCGTGAGGTCCAGACACTGGAAAATAGCGTGAACGAGTTGGACACCAAGATTGCCCTGATGGTGAACAACGCAAAGACTTTCGAAGAGCTCGCCCGCGTCAAGCGTAGGCTCGGCCGTAGTGATAGTGCAACAATCAGTTCCACTCGAGCTTCCATCCTCGCCGCCCACGGTGACCCATTTGCGGGCCCTAGCACTCTGGACCATTCAGCGAAACGGAAGTTAGACCTGTACCAGCAGTTGTTCTACTTGCTTCAGACACGCGGAGAGTACCTCGCTAAACTCTTCTTGAGGGTTTCCGGACGTGATGCCGATGAGAAGACCCGCAGGTTGATCGAGCGCGTCACTTTGACGCTGTATGGATACGGTCATGACAGGAGGGAGGATTACGTTCTTTTGAAGATGTTCCAGGCAAGTTTTACCTCTAACGACAACGGTCCTCGTGCTGAAACTCGGACTCCTAGCACTCGGTCATCCAGGAAATCCAAGCCGCGAATGGTCTGGCAGATATCCGTCAGGGCCACCCTATGTACATCAACGTCGCGGTCCAGTACATCCGACCCAAGCAGTCATTCTACATCCGAGAATCGTTGAAGAGGTTGATCTTGGAGGTGGTGGAGGCTGATGACCTTAACTTGGAAGTGGACCCCTCCATCGTACGTCCCCTCAACCGTCGATTCTGTGGATTTTGTTAGTAACGCAGCCTTTCAGATCTACCGAACGCGGATTTTGGCTGAAGAGATGCGGGCTGGCGTCCACCTACCGGACAAGGACCTACCTTTTTATGAGGCACTGAACGATCCAGACACTCGTGCGGAGTATATCCGCCGTGCGTCAACTTTTTTACTCCCACGTTCCTTTGAACTAATGGGCCGGTGATGACGCAGACCTTCAAGTGCTACAGTGGTGGAGCGAAAGCTTCTTAACGGCGATTGTCAACTCGACGAGCAAAATTCCATATGGCATGAGGTACCTCGCTCGCGAGACCCTCGCTGCACTCAGGGAGAAGTTTCCCGATGCCACTCAAGAAGAGCACGCTTCGTGCCTCGGTAGATTGATCTACTACAGGTCTATTAACCCCGCCATCATGTAAGCCTCTACTCTTCGAGTATCCGCAATTGGTGTGAACTCCTTCCCCTAGCACCCCGGAAACATTTGATATTGTTTCTTCCACCATCGATGTCGGGTCCAGGAAGAACTTGGCCCAAATTTCCCGAGTCCTAACGCAAGTGTGCAGTGGCATGGAGTTCGGTGACGACAACCCTTGTTTCCTGCCCGTGAATGATTTCGTGAACAACGCCATCGTCCAGATGTCGGCTTGGCTCATTGAGGGTGAGCATACATCTTTCACCGCGTTTCTTGGGTCCCTAGCCACATGCATGTTTTCCCTTCCCAGTTGCCAATGTTCCGGACGTTGAAACGCAGTACCACGCTCATGAGTTCCTGGATGCGACTGTCCAACCTAAACCCATCGAGATTTCGCCAAACGAGGTCTACTCGATCCACAGGGTACTTTCGGAGCACCTGGATCATTTGGTAAGTACTCGTAGATCGAGTGCAACACGCCCATTGCTGACGTATGACAGGCTCCCGAGCGCGGCGACCCCCTTCGAACCATCCTTGGCGAGCTGAACGGTGTGCCCACTGTTGGTAATAACGAACTCACTGATGCTCGAGACCACCCTATTACTCTTGAACTTACCAACCGGTTTGCCAACGTCCGAGACCCTCACGCAGACGAAAAGGCACTTTGGGTTCAAGCCAAGCGTGCAGTGCTGGCCATCCTTCGTGTTCAGCCGTCTAAGGACCTCGTCGAGTCACTAATGCAAGCAGTCACCGAAGAGCATGAGATCGTGTGGGACTCGATATTGGAAGAGATGGAGATTGAGCAGTACCGACAGAATCGCCGGATGCCGTCCACGACTGCAGCTGATGCGGCTTATAGGCTGGAGGATATCAGATCGTGAGCCCATGTTGACAAGTCATTCGTTGAACGATATTTACCCTCGCGCGCAGGATGACCTTCCGAGAAGTGAAGGCGCACGCCATCTTCTACTTGCTCGAGTTAGAGAAGCAAGGAAAGATCACTCGAGACGACGGCTATCAAGGGATCCTCAACGCTATTGCCAGTGATGTGCGCAGCAAACACCGTAAACGCCTTGACCGTCGGCAAGAGAAGGAGTACATGAAGGGAGCCCTCAAGCAGTTGTCGGAGAGGAAGAAGTTCTTCGAGGAGAAGATCGAGAGCTACAATGCCTTCGTCGACGGCGCTATGAACACCATGCAACGGGGGAACCAGAAGTGGGTATTTTGTTCGGATATACCTCACACTTTCTCACTCGCACTCTTCGCAGGAAACGGTTCACGCTTCCTTTTACCAAGCAGTCAAACCACCTTCGAGACCTCCAACGTTCGGGCAGGGTTCCCCAGTTCGGCTCCTTCATCTACAGCGCCAGGGCTTGGTATGACAAGGGCATCCTGATCTCGGTCGATAAGTACTCCCCTATGCAATTCGACAAGATGGAGGTCATCCTCTCTTCCAATTCTGTCGGAGTTTTCAACATCGAGATCCGTAATATCGCCATGGGTATCAGCAACAGGATCGCTCAGGCCGACGTGAAGATGGAGGAATTACTGCAAGCTCAATATCAAGACCGCGCGTCGCTTTCGTTGTCCAACGACCAGGTCAAGTTCCATCTGGAGTCACTGTTGTATCAGATTAACAAAAAGTGGGTGGATCAACCGCTTTCTGGACGGAAGGGTCGCTAATATCCGTGTCTAGGTTCTCTGCCTGATGTTTTCCCCTATGCATCGCTGTCCTTTCCCCTCCGCTTTCGAACGCAAGTTTTCCTACCATCCCTCTTTCAAAGTCTGATCTTGTTTTCCTCCTCGTACATTTTGACGACATCTGACGACCCCAGCCCTTTTTTCTTGCATCTTTTGAATCGCGCACATATAACCGTAACGAATTGTTTTTATATACCGAGAGTCTGTATCAACAAGTAGAATCTATAATATGCATGTGACATCCTGATCGAGTCACGTCGGGTTATCTTATCACTGCTACCTCAGTATGGGAGGGAGAAGGAGGAGCAAATTCCGTCCCTGCGTCGACCTACATGGCGGGCAGGTCAAACAAATCGTCGGAGGTACGCTGTCAGATGACGATCCGAGTAGCCTGAAAACGAACTTCGTGGCGAGGTACAGTTCCTTTCCATGAGCATCCTCCAGTTGGTTAACGGTTGTTGGGAAGCGAATCCCCTGTTTACTACGCTCGGCTGTACCAAAAACGCGGGTTAGAGGGTGGACATGTAATCAAACTGGGAAAGGGTAACGACGAAGCGGCTAGAGACGCGCTCGGTGCTTGGCCAGGTGGACTTCAGGTCGGTGGTGGTATCACCGAAGCGAACGCACGAGAATGGTTGGACGCGGGTGCTTCCAAGGTACGCACCTCGGCTTCTTAGCTTATTGTAGCCCGGCCGAGCCCGCCTCAGGGATTTACGGGCAGGTTATCGTGACGTCTTACTTGTTCCCCGATGGGAAGTTTTCGTTGGAGAGGTTGGAGAATATCTCGTCCGCTGTGGGAAAAGACCGGTTAGTGGTTGATGTTAGGTGTGTGTGATGAGAACTTCCGGTGATTGTCGGTTCTGATTCGTTGCAGTTGCAAGAGGAGGGGAGAAATGTGGTTCGTCGCGATGAATAAGTGGCAGGATATCACAGACATGGAGGTTTCGCAAGGTAGGCAGGCAAGGTATCAAACCCCTGGAGGTTCCACGTTGACGACCGCCTCTACTCTACCGCAGGTTCTCTGGACCTCCTCTCGAAATACTGCAGCGAATTTTTAGTTCATGCTGCGGACGTGGAGGGACTGTGCCAAGGGATCGACGAAGATCTAGTGACCAGTACGTCGATCCGGCTTCTGCGCTGTGGATCCCCGTTTCTAAATCTGAAATAGAGTTGGGGGAATGGGTCAGGGTGCCGACGACGTATGCCGGGGGTGCGAAAGGTGAGTTCTTATTGGTCTTCTGGGCTTGCGGTGGGTTAGGTTAACCGACCCGTTTCCCGCAGATATATCCGACCTGGATCTCGTCGATCGACTGTCAGATGGCCGAGTTGATCTCACGTATGGAAGGTGAAGTTTTCTCCCTCTCCCCCTCTCCATTCTACCGCCCCAGTTTCCTGTTCTGAGTGAAGGTGATTGCAGTTCGCTAGACATTTTCGGTGGATCGTTGGTGAAGTTTGACGAGCTCGTAGCTAAAAGTCTGTCACGGAGTCAGTAGGGTTAGCCGAGAAATTACCGAATGGTTTCGCGTGGCAGTGTGCACCCTTGGGCAAAGTGGCATGACCGGAGCTCAACCTGTCCTCTCCTCAGATTCCTCGTGGTCCTCGCTCAGCAAGTTTCGCCAGTCCGGCCCCCGGCGGTGTTCACCGCGGTCGAGATAAATAGACGACAGCGCCCACAAGGGTTCCGCTTGACCACCCCACCACCCAAGGACGACAATCCGCCGGTCCCCAGCATCGAGGTCGCCGTTCCTTTCCGACTGGAAAAACCCAGACAGAACCGCCTTCGAGTGCCTAATACAACCGGCCCAAGCCTCGTGGGGAGCTCGGTGTCAGTAGCCATCCGACGCAGCACAATCTCCCCCGGTCATAACTCCAGCTGCTGTCCATAATCGCCCGGCGGTCTCCATCGGCCATGGTGAGTCGGTATAGGATTTGTGTTGTTGATGAGAGCGTCCGGGGAAAGCGTAGTTGATGCTGTTGATCATACGAGGCACACGTGAAGTGGAGCTGTAGTCCAGAGGGTGCAATAGTGCCTTCCTTCCCCCCTTCCGCCTTGATCATGCCCTCTCCAACTCGTTTGAAGCGGTCCAAGATTTCTAACAAACTTTCCGGTTCCCAGCAAAAATCCACAGACACCCGCTCGCCCCCTGAGACACCCAGTCCCGAAAAGAAGCTACGGCCATCAGAACCGTTCCCGATACCCAGCAATAATCCCGCCAGCCAGTACACGCTCTTGGAGAAACTCGGCACCGGCAGTTTTGGCACCGTGTACAAGGCTATCCACAACGAGACTAAGCAGATCGTCGCGGTCAAGCAAATAGGTGACGGCTCTCTCTCTCTCTTCCGTTCCCTTCGCGTGTGGTCTGACCCTATTACAGATCTCGAAGACTCTGATGACGATATCTCCGAAATCCAGCAGGAAATCGCCAACCTCGCTCAATGCGACTCGGAATACGTGACGCGGTACTATGGATCGTTCGTGGTCGACTACAAGCTGTGGATCATTATGGAGTTCCTCGAGGGCGGCTCTTGTCTTGATGTCCTCAAAGCCGGCGTCTTTCCGGAAGCCCACATCGCTATCATCTGTCGCGAACTGCTCCTCGGTCTCGACTACCTTCATAGTGAGGGCACCATTCACCGCGACATCAAAGCGGCCAACGTTCTCCTCTCCGCTTCCGGAAAAGTCAAGCTCGCAGATTTCGGTGTCGCCGCCCAACTCACGACAACCCTGAGGCATACGTTCGTTGGAACCCCATTCTGGATGGCCCCAGAGGTTATCCGTCAGGCCGGGTACGACGCGAAGGCGGATATTTGGAGTCTGGGTATCACCGCTATCGAAATGGCGAAAGGGGAACCTCCGTTGGCCGAGTACCACCCCATGCGCGTCCTCTTCCTGATTCCCAAGGCCAAACCGCCTGTGTTGGAGGGCAATTTCTCTCAATTATTCAAGGAGTTCGTATCCCTGTGTTTGACCAAAGAGCCCTCAGCTGTGGGTTGTTTATTAAAACGCAAAAGTCCAACCGAACTAACCGTGTTGTTTGTAGCGTCCGACCACAAAGGAATTGCTCCAACACCGATTTATTCGCGGGGCTCGGAAGACCGCCTACCTCACCGAGCTCATTGAACGTTACCGGCAGCGGGCACCTGGACGCCCGCCTCAGATGTATCAGGCTACTGTTCGGACCCGGGACACGACAAGGTCTATGCAGAGCGAATGGATGTTCGACACTGTCAGGTCCTCCGTAGCAATGGGAACCTTCAGTAGCATAGAGAAGGAACTCGTAATTCGCCACGAATTCGACCCTTCCGACCACGACGATGATTCCATGTACGGCGTCCCCCAACAGGAGTCATTCAACACCGGTTTCGCCACGAGAGGAAGCGATCCGGTGAATTTGGGAATGAATACTCCTGAGGCGGTTCACTCGACAGTCATCATCAAAACGCCGCTTAACGAGAAGGACGTCCCTGCGCTGCTTGCGGATGGGGTGTCCTCGGAGAACGCGGATAGCGTTGAGGGACCTTCCACCCCACCATCTCAGGAACCTCCTCCGGCTTACACTGGCTCGGTGCGATCATCTAGGAGGTCATCCTATGCGACGAGAAGCATGAGAGATGGACGCGGAACCGTCTTGAAGGAGGCAGATCTAGGAACCGGGGTGGATACGATCCGTCCGGTCAAGAAGGTGGACACGGTCGGCTCGTTACGGTTGTCGCACGAGTTCGTCGGCTCTCAAAGGGACGGTGGCTCCGGTTCTACTCCATCCTCTCCCGTTACACCCAAGTCCCCTCACAAGAGAGCGCTGAGCGAATCTATGAAGGCTGGTCAATCGATCGTGGATGATATCATCTTGCCGATCTGCGCAAAGGTGAGTCGCCGTCTCCAATCTCCGATCGGTTCAGACCGGCTGATGGTACGGCTATCTTCCAAGACGATACACGACGATATGGACGCTCGGGAGATCGAGTCGCTAAGCATGATTTCACGTGGGTTCTCCGAGCTCAAGGACGTGAATCCAGAGCTCGCGTACAACCTGATCGTCGACATCCTTGCCGGCGTCAATGAGTGGGTTTCTTTCGATCATGAACTCTGACTTCCATTTTTTGATACGGAGTTGCGCTAGGAACAACGCTGTGAAGCAGCACGTCAATACCTCGCGGGTCTTGTTCCCCCACAAACGGATCATTCGGAAGAGCGAGATGACTTCGAAGGGACTCGTGGTGACGGAAGAACAAGAGATCAGTGGACTTCCTTCGACGTCGGATCCCTTGGTCGCGGAAGCCGAGCCCGCTCGGAGATCTCCCATCGCGGAGTTGCTGTATATGCGTTGGCTGGAGGGTTTGAGACTCAAGTGGCCGAGCATCCTATAGGCCCTCTCCAACCGGTACTTTTTCTCGGGATTTCATATGAAACCCACGGCTATTTGAAGTCCATCGACCGTGCCGCACGACCGAGTGCGCCCCCGTTTCCTGTTTACATCTCAAACCACCCTTTCCCACATTTACTCGTATTTGACCAACTATTACACGACAAACATCACGCACCCCTCGACGATATGTAACACGTAACTCCTCGCGACTCCCATTCCACCCCAGCCTGTGGGTCGCGGTCCCCCATCACCCACCCCCCCCATTAACGCTGAAGCCGTTCTGCCGTACATTTACTCCCTGTTGTTGGGTTCTCCTGGACCTCGTTCTTGGATGATCTGTTCTTAGAGATATGTTTACCTGTTGTGTTCCTCTTGTTCTTCTGTGTTCCTTTACTACCCAGCTCCTCACGACTACCCCATACACTCGCGGTTTTCTTACCGGCGGAAAAACTACCCATTTCATTTTGGATGCCGGTCCGCTGTCCGTTCCATTCGTTCTCTGCCTCCTCAACAACGGACCCGATCAACCGGCTTTTTTTGTGCCTCCCCAACTGGTGGTGGGTGACCAGTGTTTCGTGACTCACTGATCCGCCCCCCTCCGCATCTCTGGATCTCGTCTGGGGCGACGACACCGCTCATGAGCTTGAGTGGTGGCGGTGCGGGGTGGAAGTGAGCTTGGGTCATAATTGCTTTGCCAAGGCGTATGTATCTGGGAACATGGCTCCGAGCGTTCTTCAACTCTATCTTTCTCCGGGTTCCATAAATACCTCGGCCCCAACGGCTGGGATGGGTCGTCTGACCTGGCACGCGCGTGGGCGGCGACTTCTCAAATGGCGAGTTTGTATAGTTGAATGTGCGGCTTGGATGCTGTGTGTGATGATCGGGTCAAAGGCTCTCAAAAACCGAGGCACCCTCGACCGTTCAAATCCGCTGAGAACCCCTAAATGTTGATGGGTAGCCCTTTTCGCATTCAATATCTGTTTGGGTTCTGGCTAGTGGCAGGTGTTCCCCTTTCTTTAGGACGAAACGGTTGCAGTCCCAAGCGCACCCCAAGCTATGTAACATCAGCGCGCCGGTCGACGTAAGTCCTCGATGCTAGTGCGGGCTTGGGCTGTCAGCCAAGTCGTTCACACAAAGGTCGCTGTCTTATGTACATGCCAACGCTGGTATTACATGTAAATTTAGATCGCTTTGCACGTCCGCGCGAATGTCGCAGACGCATCAGCCTTCCCTGCCCTAGTTGATTGGTCTCCGTTGACGCCATCATCGGACGCTCTTGTGATGCACTCGCTCATGACAAAAATAACAGTGAAGGGGTCTAATCATCTAGAAGGGGATTACAAGCTACTGCTAAGCGGGATATCTACATGTGGTAACAACAAGTCCGAGAACCTTCAAATGTTCTGGAGAGAGTGTACAGGTTTCTTCTGCTACGTGTGCGATGGTTCGGCGAGTCGTAAAAGGCATAATTGTCCGTGTCGTCAAAGGGGATGGGTGCAAGGCTGGGAAACAAATAGTAATGTGGGGAATGACGAGAGTGCTAGTCGTACCAAGAACCAAAATACCGACCAAAAAAAAGTCTTGGGGTAGTCCGTTGAAATAGGAGGGCAATGTTATACGTACGTGCGAGTCCGTTGTGATGGGAAAGTGGGGTGGAGGATGTGCCGCGTTCGAGAGAGAATGTTGGGTAGTCGGGCGCAGTGCCAATAGCGCCGCGTGTAGGTGAACTCCCACGTTCACCAGGCGTAGAACGCGACCGTAAGGAGGATAGCACCGACGGCGCCAGCGAGTTTCGATATCGTTGACTGTATCGATCCGTTGTTGCCGGATTGCGACGTGTTGCTGCCAGGGTTGGCGTTCGACGTGCTGGAGGGTTCGGCGGGCGTAGGGGACTTGGCGGGAGACGAGGACGAGCTGCTGCTTACGCCAACGGGGAGAGAAACGAATTGGTCGAGGAGAATTCCGTTCGCTCGTTCGACTGACGAGGCGCTGTCCTTCGAGTTCAGATATACACCGGTACCATTGATTTCCGCAGCGCTCTGCAGTTTCCACCCAGTGCTGACCATCAGGGGGTGCGCATTGATAAACGCCTGAGATGACTGGTCGGTTAATTCGTGCTCGAGGATCATGAGACCTGGGTGCTTCGGGCCGTTGAGCAATCTTGTCATGAGAGCGGTGATTGCTTCCGGGGTGGTGCCTCCAGGAGTCGTCAAAGTCCAATCCATCGTGCTAACAACGGGCACACGATGTGAGCTCGTGTACCATCCAACGTAAAAGAATGCCCTCACTCTTGGTTCCAGAAGACGGTTTGTAGGCCAAATAACTCCTTTGCGATTGCCCTTACGCGATTGTCGGCATCACCATACGGAGGTCTCCAGTACCTCGGCAATCGGCCGCCCTGGGAATCATGACGGTAAGAGACCCCGTCCGGTGATCGGGAGAAGCTCATGGGCGCTCACCGTCGAGTTCCTGATGATTTCCATCGTCCAACCGAGTTCCGCGACAATCTCTAGATTCGTCAAGGTGGGCATATGACGATGGGACCAGGTATGAACCGCGATGTCCAGGTCAAGCTCTTCGAACGCCCGGGTGAATAACGCAGGGTTGCTCTTGATATTGATACCAATCATGAAGTGGGTCGTGCGGGTCTTGGACTCTGCCAGGAAATCATAGAGCTTGGCGGATCCCTACAATTAGGTACGTTTCGGAACAAGAGCGGTGCATGAGCAAACACGAACAAAAAAAGGAGCATCCAACAGATGGGGATGGATGGGCGCTCACCATTGAGGGGCCGTCATCGAAAGAGATGGCCACAACACCATCGGGTGCGTCCCAGATGTCATCCGGGTTTCTACACCTCACTATCCCTGAGCAGACCGCTGGGCTGTTCAGATCCACGCCAGGGGGGTAGACGGTGTTTCCTCCGTTGTTCGCCGCCACTGGGATGTTCGGAATCTTGCCGGCGGTGGCGGCCGCGTTCAAGGCATCGACCCACTCCTTGGGCAGTTGGGTCACGTCGGGGATCTGACCCGGGAAACCCGCGGCCCACGCCGGAGAGCCAACCGCAGGATAGGAGACGCCATCGGTAGGGTTGGCTCCGTTTTGCCTCTTGAAGAGTCGCTCGACCTGGTGTCCTGGCTCGTGATACCATCTAGACGGGAGGGCTCGCCCTACTGAACAGTCTGAGCCGTCTGGGTGGGGAGTTGGGTGGGCGAGAGCGAGGAGAGGGAGGAGCAGGAGGACGGAGAGGACCATGGCGAAACCTGGGAGGGGCCGAGTGGGGGGAGGGGGAGAAAGGACGACAGAGTCCAACTTTTCCTCGTTCGCCTTTTAGCTCACCTCCTCCTTCTCAAACCCAACGAGGTTTGGTTCACCGCCGATCAGGCAGCCTCTCTTGCCCTTCCGTCTCGGCATCTCCCTCGGCAATCATTAAAGCAGACTTTTATAAAATATAAAAATTCTACAGAAAGCAAATCGTGCCATGGTAAAATAATCACTTGTACTGGTTCCTCAGCACGAGGACGCCGCCCTTCAACTGGGCTACCTCCTTGATCAGCGACGTGAACTTGACCTTCTTCGCCTCGTCGGTCAGGTACGGGGTGAAGTGTTGGATGCAATCCCGCGTAGATGCGCTGGGACTGTTCCGCAACCAGTCGATCACCATGCTATCCTCCAG